>WBZN01000023.1_pt1 | contig 262211 bp, 258 predicted proteins | sample 5204281 | NCBI WGS metagenome assembly WBZN01 (sample SAMN12344347, study PRJNA552823) | activated sludge metagenome | biome: Activated sludge suspended growth; feature: Nitrification reactor; material: Wastewater; isolation source: activated sludge from nitrification reactor of wastewater...
CGGTCCTGGCCGTGACGTTGGCCGGGTCCAGTTTCAGAGTGTCCTGATCACCCACGCTCTCACCTGCGTTGACCGTCACCGCAACGTTGCGGTAGGTGATCGTGTCGTCGCCAGTGCCGGTGGTGATTGCCTTGGTGGCAGCCCCAGTCGTCACTGTCAAATTTCCATTCGGACCAGCAGCCGATAGATTTTCGAAACCGTCGTAATAAGTCGTCCCGCTGACCTGATTAGCACTAGCCGCATTGAGATTGATACTCAAAGACGTCACATCGGTTACGCCCAAGGTATCGACACCATTACCACCATGCACGCTGGCACCCGCAACATCCTGATAGTTAAAAAAGTTGTTGCCAGAACCCAGCGATAGATCGGTGTTAGCTACTGCAGCCAGATCGTAATTCATGATCATGGTGCCACTCTTCGCATTAGCTACCCCAGTCGAATCAGAAACACTGATCAGCAGCTTGAAAGAGTCAGCATAGAGGCTATTAGGTGCCTGGTTGAATACAAGATTTTTTATTGCAGTGTTGGCATCAGTCTCAGAACCGGTAAAAGTCCACACACCGGTGGCCGTAGTAAATATTCCACTTGTTGAAGACAGAGAACCTGCGCTCGGAACCGACATCGTCACCTTGACCGTCACATTGCCTGTCGCACCGCTGATGACCACATCTGCAAGTGGATTTAAGCCTTGATGGAGATAGGTATTGGTCGCGGTAAGGTTGGATGCGTTCAAGGCCATGATATTTCCCTAATTTAGATGCGTCGGTTAACTCAATGTTACAAAACCAATACCCATGGATATTAGCAGACAGCAAGACATAAAAAATCTTTTACTATCAAATCAATTATTACGGTTTTATTACAAATTACTTTCACCCTCAATGCAGAATACTTTCAGAAGTAGATTTGTAAAATACATATTTCTACTACCATTGAGCTATCATCTAGCCAAATTTTCGGAGTCGCTGCTTAGTTCATTGGCGAAAATCTCCCGCACCCGTTCCAAATCAACCTCGGTATCCACTCCGGCCGCCGGTGCCGTGCGGGTGTGCGCCACACTGATCTTGTGCCCGTGCCACAGCGCGCGCAGTTGTTCCAGCGATTCGTACTGTTCGATCATGGCAGGGGCCATCTCGGCATAGGCGTGCAAAAAGGTTGCGCGATAGGCATATAGCCCGATATGCCGGAAAACAGGCAGACCCAGTGGAAGCGCATTGCCATCCGTAGCAAACGCATCCCGTGCCCAGGGGATAGGCGCACGGCTGAAATACAGGGCGTAGCCGTGGCGATCAACAACCACCTTGACCACATTCGGGTTGAACATCTCCTCCCTGTCGGTAATGACATGGCAGGCGGTGGCAATCGAGGCATCGGCGTGTCCGGCAAGGTTGTAGGCCACCTCTCGCACCAGTTCCGGCTCGATCAGCGGCTCGTCGCCCTGCACGTTGACGATGATGTCGTCGTCACCCCAGCCTTCGATCTGGGCGACTTCGGCAAGCCGGTCGGTGCCCGAGACATGATCGGCCCGCGTCATCACGGCAAAATGGCCATGGGCCCTGACCACCCGGGCAATTTCCGGATGATCGGTCGCCACCACGACCGAGAGTGCGCCGGTGGCCTCTGCCCTTTCCGAAACACGGACCACCATGGGTTTTCCGGCAATGTCGAGCAGCGGCTTGCCCGGCAGACGAGTTGATGCGTAGCGGGCGGGAATGACGACCCGAAAGGAATGCATGAGCTAGACCTCCTCTTCCGGTGGCAGTTTGCGGGCTTCGTCTTCGAGCATCACGGGGATGCCGTCCCTGACCGGAAAGCCCAGCCGGCAGGGTTTGCAGATGAGTTCCTGTTCCGGTTTCTTGTACAGCAGCGGCCCCTTGCACAACGGGCACACCAGAATTTCAAGCAGTTTTGCGTCCATTTCTGTTCCTGATTTTTTCGAGAATTCTGTTGCCGAACGCCTCATCCAGTTCGGCATCGATCGCCAGCATCCATGAATCTGGCAGGGAAAAAGCCACACATTTGACCGCGTCCTTTTCCGTCATCAGTATCGCGCCCGCATCGTCGAATTGCAACTCGTGCGGCTGAAAGTGATGATGATCCGGGAACGGGTGTTCAACCACCTGCAAGCCCAGCTCGCGCAGGCAGGTAAAAAACCGGGAGGGATGGCCGATGCCGGCCACGGCATGCAGGCGTTTTCCGGCAAATTCGCCAGCAACGGCAGTCACTGCCTGACCGAGCCGCTGGAAGACACTGCCCACGAGACGCATAGCAAATTCCCCCGGCATAACATTGCCTCCGTTGACGACCACAGCATCGACCGCGCTTAGCCGCGACAAGGGTTCCCGCAACGGGCCGGCGGGCAAAAGCAAGCCGTTGCCGAAACGACGTACGCCGTCGACAACCACGACCTCGACGTCGCGCTGCAAGGCATAGTGCTGCAAACCGTCGTCGCTGATCAGCACGTCACAGTCGGGACGGGTACTCAGCAGGGCTCGCACGACATCGGCACGTTCCCTGCCCACCCACACCGGGCAGGACGCCCGTTGCGCCAGCAGTACCGGTTCATCGCCGACCAGCAAAGGGTCGCTGCTGGCAGAAACCGATTGCGGGACTGAGGCACGACTGCCGTAGCCACGGCTGATAATTCCAGGGTGATAGCCTTGACTGCGCAAAAACGACACCAGCCACAACACCAGGGGGGTCTTGCCGGTTCCGCCCACGGTGAGATTGCCCACTACGATCACGGGTACGGGAAAGCGGTAGCTTTTTCTGAGTCCAAGACGGTAACAAAGCCGGCGCAAACTGACGGCGAGATAGAAAACAAGCGATAACGGAAGCAGCAGAACCTGCCACAAGGTGATGCGGGCCCACTGGCCCTGCATCCAGGTTGATAGATCAGTGGAACTGGCGTCTGTAGAGTTTTGCATAAGGGCCATCATGGGCCAGCAACTCGGCATGAGTGCCCATCTCCACGATTTTGCCATGATCCATCACCAGAATACGATCGGCATTCTCGATCGTGGAAAGCCGGTGCGCGATGATGAGGGTGGTACGTCCCTGCATGAGGCGGTCGAGCGCCGCCTGAACATGTTTTTCCGATTCGGTATCGAGCGCCGAGGTGGCCTCGTCGAGCAGCAGAATAGGCGCATCCTTGAGAATTGCACGGGCGATGGCCAGCCGCTGGCGCTGCCCGCCGGATAGCCGCACTCCGCGGTCACCAATCTCGGATTGCAGCCCATGCGGCAACTGCTGAATGAATTCCCAGGCATGCGCGGCTTCTGCTGCCGCAATCACATCCGCCTCACTGGCACCACGCAATGCCCCATAGGCAATGTTGTTAAGCACGGTATCGTTGAACAGGGTGACATCCTGGCTCACCAGCGCAAACTGGGCACGCAGGTTTTCCAGTGTCAGTTCGCGTACATTGACGCCATCAAGCAGGATTTCTCCCTGTTGCAGTTCGTAGAATCGTGGCAACAGATTGACGAGCGAGGTTTTTCCACCGCCCGACTTGCCGACCAGGGCTACTTTTTCACCAGGCTGTATTACCAGGCTGACGTCGTCAAGCGCATCCCGCTTGGCATTTTCGTATCGGAGGCTGACATGTCGCAATTCAAGTTCGCCGCGTGATCTGGACAGAACACGATTACCGGTATCGATCTCCGAAGGCGTATCGATCAGGGCAAACACGCTTTGTGCGGCCGCCATTCCAACCTGCACATCTTCATTGACTGCCGTCAGGCTTTTGACCGGAGAGATCAGCATCATGACCGCACCGATAAAGGCAGCAAACTCGCCAGCGCTGAACCGGCCCACGGTATAGTAAACAATCAGGGATAAAGCGGCGGCAGCTATAAGCTCGACCACCATGCTATTGATGCCGGCGATCCGGCCGAGCCGGATCTGCATACGCCGGTTGGTCCCGGCCGCCTCGGCAAAGCGGCCAAATTCGTATTCGCCACCCCCGAAAATCTTGACGACGCGGTTGCTGCCCAGCGCTTCTTCCGAAACCCGTGTCATGCTGCCGATCGAACTCTGCACGACCTTGCCGGCACTGCGCAGCACCGGCACCATGCTGCGCAGATAAAGCGCAATGATTGGTGCCATGACGATGAAGATCAGGGTCAGGCGCCAGTCGAGATAAAGCATGTAACCGATCATGCCGACAATCGTCAGGCTGTCGCGCACCAGGGTCACTGCAACCTTGGTAGAGATGTTGCTCATCTGCTCGGCATCGTAGGTCAGCTTGGCCGTCAGCACGGCCGCAGAATGCGCGTCAAAGAAGCTGACCGGCAGAGTCATCAGTCGAGTAAAAGCATCCAGACGCAAACGTTCTACCACGCGTCGTGCAACCCAGCGCATGCTGAAATACGAAATAAAGCCGGCGACAGCACGCAAGGCCATCAGCGCAAAAAGCATCCACGGCAATGTGGCCACCTTGGACGGATCTCGCTGTACGAAACCCTGATCGGTCACGGTCTTGATCGATGCAAGAAAGCCGGTATTGGTGGCAGAAAAAATCGCCAGCGAGAAAATGCTCAGTAGGAACATCGGCCAGTAACGCCACGCGTAGCCGAGCATACGCAGATAGAGTGTCTTGGCGTTAGCCTGATGCGTTTGGGGCATAAAAAATATTAACGCTCACGCAGGACGAGTCGCCCGCGAAAAAATCATGAACCGGAACTTTGGGTCGCAAAGGTGATATGGGTCAGACCGGCCTGACGCGCTGCCTCCATCACGTTGACCACTGACTGGTGCGTAGTTTTGGCATCCGCACTGATAATGACGGTTGGCTCCTTGCCTGCACCGGCCGCCTTGCGCAACGCCAATGTGAGGCTGTCAACCGTAGCCTCGGTCAGAGGCGCGTTATTGATCTCTGTATGCCCTGTCGCATCGATGCCAACATTGATCACCAGCGGCTTGTCCTGCTGCTGGTTGGCTTCTGCCGTTGGCAGGTTGATCTGCAATTCGTTGATGCGCGAGAACGTCGCACTCACGACCAAAAAAATGATGATCACCAGCAGGACGTCAATCAACGGAACCAGGTTGATTTCCAGATCCTCGTGCCCTCTGCCGCGACGGAAGTTCATTTTAGAGCCTGTTCCTGTAGAAAACGAATATGCGCCAGCCATGCATTGCGCGCAGGGCTAGGCAAGAGCCGCGCGGTTTGGTTAGCCAAACAAGCGGCGAGTAACAACGCCATGCGCGCAATGCATGGCTGGCCCGGAGGGTCTGATCACAAGAGGGCGTCTGCTGTGTTGCGGCGCTTGCGAATGGAACGACCATTCGCTGCGCCCCGCGCCTTGCATCTATCCCTTTTGTGTTCAAACGCATCTTTCGTTTTCTACAGGAACAGGCTCTAACGCTCGCCCTGGATTATTTCGACCAGTTTGATGGCTTCCTGCTCCATCTCGACGATGAGCCCATCCACCTTGGATCGGAAATGACGGTAGAAAATCATGCTGGGAACGGCCACCACGATCCCCATCGCCGTATTGTAGAGCGCGACCGAGATCCCGCGGGCAAACATGGCAACATCGTGGCCGGTGGCCGTAAAGGCGCCAAACAGCTCGACCATGCCGATCACGGTGCCCAGCAGGCCCAGCAGCGGACTGACCGTGGCGATGGTCCCCAGCGTAGTCAGGTAGCGCTCCAGCTTGTGTGCAACGGAACGACCGGTTTCCTCGATGGATTCCTTCATCACTTCACGCGAGGTTCCGAGGTTGGAAAGTGCGCTGGCAAAAATTTCACCCAGTGGAGAATGACTTTCCAGTCTGGCGCAGGTTTCCCGGGTGACTCCGCCCTTATTGAGAACGGCCTGTACATCCTTGAGCAAGGATTTTGGCGCCACGATATCCGCGCGCAGCGACCAGAAGCGCTCGCCGATAATGGCCAGAGAGATGACGGAAGCAATGATCAACGGCCAGATCGGCCAACCGGCAGCTTGAATGAGATTCCACATGATGTTGAAAACGGCTCCTGAAAAATTCGCGTTACTTTAACTTGCATCGGGGCTTTCGGCAAGCCAGTATCGTGGTCTGATCCCGCGCCAGGTCCGGATCACGATGCCGTCAGCCGAAAAATCGAGCAACACGGCGCCATCCTCGTCGGAACGGTAAAGACGGCTATTCAATGCCCGGTAACGATCAACAATTTCTGCCTTCGGATGGCCGAAGCGATTGCGATACCCTACGGTAAAAATGCTGACGCTCGGCTTGACAGCCTCCAGAAATTCGACTGTCGAGGATGTTTTGCTTCCGTGATGGGGCGCAACCAGCACATCTGCGTTCAGCGACTCTGGCAGCCGCTCCAGCAATTCCTGCTCGGCACCATGTTCGATATCGGCCGGCAACAGCAGGCTACCGTAAGCGCTGGTAATTTTCAGCACACATCCGAGATCGTTGTCCTTGACATCCACCCGACGGTCACTGGGCCAGGCCGGATGCAGCATCTCAAAACTGACCCCATCCCACTGCCAGCGCTGTCCGGCAAAACAGGCCCGCTGAGCCGGGGCGGTAGCCAGCAAGTCATGCCCGGCCGGTAACGAGGACGCAAACCATGACACCGGTACCGCGTCCAGCACGGAAGCCGCTCCACCGCTATGATCAATATCGTCGTGAGTGACGATAAAACCGTCCAGACGACCGATACCTGCTCCCCGCAGAAATGGCACTACGATCCAGCTTCCACTATCGGCATCCTGACTGTAACGCGAGCCGGCATCGTACAACAGCGCATGCTGTGCAGTCTGCGCGACCACGGCCAGACCCTGCCCGACATCCAGCACGCTGACGCGCAACTCACCCGGCCCGGGTCTGGCGGGAAGCAGCAGAAACATCGGCAAACATGGCAGCATGCCCAGCCATCGCGCCGGGAATCCGCGCGGCAACAGCATCCAGAGTACCCCTGTCATGGCCAGGAGAATAGTCCATGACGGAGGCGCATGCTGTTGCCAGTCGGCGGTTGGCAGGCTGCTCAGCCATTGCAGCAAGACCATGCACCACGCCATGATCTGGTGCGCAAGCAGTAGAATGGCATCGACCGGAATGACTGCTCCAAGCAAGGTCAACGGTACCACCACCAGGCTGATCAGCGGGATGGCAAAAGCATTGGCCAGCGGGGAAACAATCGATACCTGCTGAAAAAGTGCCAGCAACAAGGGGATCAACCCCAGGGTGACCGCCCACTGGATGTTGATTGCTTCGCGCACCCAGTGCGGCCGGGTCAGCCGACCGCTCGCGGCATACACCATCACCGCCACGGCACCGAACGACAGCCAGAATCCCGGCGACAAAACGGCCCATGGATCCATCAGCGTGGTCACGAACAGCGCCCAGCACAATATCAGTGAAACGGAAATGCTACGTCCCCACCACAAGGCTGCTGCCACAACAGCCAGCATGTAAACGGTACGCTGTGTGGGGACGGCAAAGCCAGCCAGCAATGCATAAAGTACCGCACCCAGCACTGCCGCCAGAGCCGATGCCTTGGGTGCCGGCAAGAAAAGAGCCAGCCGGGGGATACGCCTCCACCCGGCCATCACCAGCGCGAAGAACAGGCCCGAAACCATGGTCACATGGAGGCCGGATATGCTCATGAGATGATTGACCCCGGTTCGCAGAAACACCTGCCAGTCCGCACGACGGATCCCACTCTCGTCACCGATGGCCAATGCACGCAGCACGCCTTCGTAAGGGTGGTTACCCAGAACATTAATGAAATGATCGCGTACGTTTTCGCGCAATCGCTCGAACACATAAGCCGGACGCCATACCATGCCACGGAGACGTTGGGTGGTATCGGCCTTGCGCAGGTATCCGGTCGCCCGGATGTTGCGTTCAAGTGCCCATGCTTCGGCATCGAACCCGTTGGGGTTGTAACTGCCATGAGGCCGTTTGAGACGTACGGTCAGTCGCCAGCGTTCACCCGGATGAAAGTGACCGTAAGAGAATTGCAATGGAGCGGTGTCACGGGATCCTGCCGCATAAAATGTCAGGGAAATGTGCGCCGGAACCTGTGCATCTGAAGTCAGAATCTGCTCAACATCGAACAGAAATCTCTCGCCACGTTCCTGTGGTTTTGGCAGTTCGGCCACCACGCCGACAACTTCGACGTCCTGACCTTCCCAGGCAGCGGGCAAAGCATCCGTCAGCCGATGCTGGGCCAACCCGGCCGCCCAGAACAATCCCGCGGCAAATCCCAGCGGAATGATCAGAAATTTGCCGATAACACGCCTTCGCAGCAAGGCTGCCGCCAAACTGACCGGCAGAATCAGCACTGCCCAGCCCGTATGAGGCAATGACGCCTGTTGCTGCAACCACCAGATTCCGGATACAAATGCCAGCAGAAAGCTCTGCATCATGATCCGGAAATTACGTCAGGACTTCGATCAGCCCTGACGCTTGTCGCGCTCGATCAGCGCGTAGGCCGAGTGATTGTGGATACTCTCGAAATTTTCACTCTCGACGACATAAGCATCAATCCGCGCCTCATCATTCAGTCGGGTAGCAACATCGCGCACCATGTCCTCGACGAATTTCGGATTGTCGTAGGCATGCTCTGTCACGTATTTTTCGTCGGGCCGCTTGAGCAGTCCGTAAAGCTCGCTGGAAGCCTCCGTCTCGACCATGCGGATAAGATCTTCGATCCAGATGAACTGGTTGATGCGTGCCGTGATAGTGACATGCGAACGCTGGTTGTGAGCACCGTAATTTGAAATCTTCTTCGAACAGGGACAAAGGCTGGTCACCGGCACCAACACCTTGACCGTGATGCAGTAATCACCATTCCGGATTTCACCCACAAAAGTAACTTCATAATCCAGCAGGCTGGTGACCCCGGATACCGGTGCGGCTTTGTTGATGAAGTACGGGAAAGTCATTTCAATGTGCCCCGACTGGGCTTCGAGACGCTTGACCATCTCACGCAGAATGCTCTCGAAATTTTCCACCGAAATTTCACGCTCGTTCATGTTAAGTATCTCGACAAAGCGTGACATGTGCGTCCCCTTGAAGTTGTGGGGCAGATGCACGTACATGTTGAACATGGCCACCGTATGCTGCACGCCACCGGTCTTGTCCTTGACCTTGACCGGGTGGCGGATGGATTTGATGCCGACCTTGTCAATCGCCAGATGGCGCACATCCGGTGTGTTCTGAACATCTTCGATGGAAGTACTTTGGGATAGGGTCATGGTGGGCAGGTCAGACATTAATTAGTTGAGTATATCACTCGGATAATCGCCGCTCAATGCTGGTCCTGATCCCTGCGGCATCGAGTCCGCAGGCAGCCAGCAGTGATTCATGAGAGCCATGTTCGACAAAACGGTCCGGCAGTCCAAGCTGCAACAACGGCCCGCCCCTTCCGCAGGCATCAAGCACCTCCGCCACTGCGCTGCCGGCACCTCCCATGATACTGTTCTCTTCAACGGTCACAATCAGGTCGTGGCTGTCCGCCAGTTGCTTGATCAAGACCACATCCAGTGGTTTGATAAATCGCATGTTAGCCACCGTGGCATTCAGCGCCTCTGCCGCAGTCAACACGGGTGTCAGCATGGAGCCGAAAGCCAGAATTGCAATCTTGCTACCCTGGCGACGGATTTCGCCCTTGCCCACGGGCAGACTTTCCAGCGAATGACTGACGACCACCCCAGGACCGCAACCACGCGGATAACGTACTGCAGAGGGACCATTGTGCATGAATCCGGTGGTGAGCATCTGCCGGCACTCATTCTCGTCCGCAGGTGCCATCAACAACATGTTGGGCACGCATCTCAGGTAGGAAAGATCAAGACTCCCTGCATGCGTGGGCCCATCCGCGCCGACCAGCCCGGCCCGGTCGATTGCCAGCAGCACCGGCAGGTTCTGTAGCGCAATATCGTGAATCAGCTGATCGTAGGCGCGCTGAAGAAACGTCGAGTAGATCGCCACCACCGGCTTCAGTCCATCGCACGCCAGTCCGGCGGCAAAGGTCAGGGCATGCTGCTCAGCAATCCCGACATCAAAATAGCGGTCTGGATATTGTTCCTGAAAACGGTTGAGGCCGGAACCATCGCACATGGCAGGTGTGATTCCGATCAGACGATGATCTTTGGCCGCCATATCCACCAGCCAGTCACCGAATATCTGAGTGTAGGTTTGCTGCCCACCGGCCCCGACAGACTCGCCGTTCAGCGGGTCAAATTTGCCCACGCCATGATACTTGCCGGGATTGTCCTCGGCAGGTTGGTAACCGCGCCCTTTCTGTGTCACCACATGCAGAAACTGCGGGCCTTCGAGCTGACGAATATTGGACAGTGTCGTGACCAGCACATCGAGGTCGTGACCATTGATGGGACCAATATAGTTAAAGCCAAATTCTTCGAACAGGGTGCCGGGCGTCATCATGCCTTTGAGGTGCTCTTCGGCACGTTTGGCCAGATCAAGCAAAGGCGGCGTTGCGCCAAGCACCTTCTCCGTACTGCGTTTCATGCGATCATAGAGCCGGCCGGAAAGGAGTTTGGCCAGATAATTGTTGAGTGCCCCCACCGGTGGTGAAATCGACATTTCGTTGTCGTTGAGAATGACCAGCAGATTGGCATCCATCGCACCCGCATTGTTAAGTGCCTCGAAGGCCATGCCGGCACTCATGGCTCCGTCACCGATAATCGCAACGGCACGCCGGTTCAACCGTTGCTGCCGCGCGGCAACCGCCATCCCCAGCGCCGCAGAAATCGAGGTGCTGGAATGTCCAGCTCCAAAAGCATCAAACGGACTCTCGTCGCGCCGCGGAAAACCGGCAATCCCACCCTCCTTGCGCAGGGACGCCATGGCCTCCCGGCGTCCGGTCAGGATTTTGTGCGGATAGGTCTGGTGACCGACATCCCATACCAGACGGTCATCCGGAGTGTTAAATACAAAATGCAATGCAACCGTCAATTCCACCACACCCAGATTGGAGGCCAGGTGACCGCCGGTGCGCGAGACACTGTCAATCAGGAATGAGCGCAATTCCTCTGCCACTTGCGGTAACTGCTTGCGCTCCAGTTCGCGCAACTGTACCGGTGAATCAATTTTTTCGAGCAATGAACTCATCAAAATGACCGCTGCATGATGAAAGCGGCAAGCTGCCTAAGGCGGAGGGCCTGATCGCCAAAAGGTGCCAGTTGTACCATCGCGTTTGCATGAAGTTCCCGCGCCAGCTGTTTGGCACGTTCGGTCCCGAGGATCGTGACGTAAGTTGGCTTGTTTTGCGCTGCGTCCTTGCCCGCTGTCTTGCCCAGAGTCGCCGTGTCGGCCTCGGAATCGAGAATGTCATCCACTACCTGAAACAGCAGTCCGACACTCTTGGCGTAATGGTCGAGCGCATCCATGCGCGCCGCATCCCGCTGCCTGCCACAATGCGCACCCAGCAATGCTGCAACGCGAATCAGAGCGCCTGTTTTGTGTATATGCATGAATTCCAGTTCCGACTGGGTCAATTCAACCCCGACGCTGGCCAGGTCGATCGCCTGACCTCCCGCCATGCCGCGCGAACCCGAAGCCACAGCCAGCAGACGAGACATTTCCAGCTGCGTGGCAGCTTCCTGAAGCAGCCCGGGGGTTCCGATCACCTGAAATGCCAGACTTTGCAGCGCATCACCCACCAGCAAGGCCGTTGCCTCGTCGAACTGACGATGACATGACGGCTTGCCACGCCGCAGATCGTCATCGTCCATGCAGGGCAGATCATCGTGCACCAGCGAATAAGCATGAATCAACTCCACCGCCGAGGCGGCAGCGTCAACAGTGGCCGATTCAGCCTCACACAGCGATCCCGCCGCGTGAGACAGCAAGGCACGCACTCGCTTGCCACCGCCCAGCACGGAATAGCGCATTGCCTGATGCAGGCGTTCGGGAGCAATGGTAGAAGACGGCAAATAGCGATCCAGCGCGACTTCGGTACGCGACTGAATATCACGAGCCCAGCGATCAAAATCAGTCATCGGCGATTGAAAAACTCTGCAACCGGTTTTGTTCGTCAAGTATTCGCACCTGTTGCTCTGCCGACTGCAGGCTTTGCTGGCAGTACTGCAAAAGCTCGGTACCGCGTCTGTAGGCGGCGAGCGACTGCTCCAGCGGCAACTGGCCCTCCTCCATCTGACGGACGATCTCGGTGAGATCGGTAAGCGCAGATTCGAAGTTTTTGGGAGATGTCGGTTTAGTCATGTCGGTCATCAAGGGTGCAAGGGCTGGTCAGCAAATCACTTGGAGATATGCCAACGAACCCTTAAGCTATCAAAAAAAGAGCCGATTGGTCAAATTGACGCGTTTAATGTATTTTGTGATTGTTGGTTTTGATCAGCTACGGAAACAATTTCATGATCCCCATACTGGGCAGTTTTCTTCGAAAAAAAAGTCCACCCGACAATGTGCCGGGAGACATCCAATGGATTGCTGGCCTGCCACGTGACAATCCGCTGGCCGCACTGAACATCACCCTTCAGAAACTGGCCGAAATCATCACCGTGGAAATGCAACCCGAGGAGTGGCGATTGGCCGCACTGTTGCAGATCGACGCAGGATGCCGGGGCCATGTCCATGCACTAGAACGGCAATTCATCGGGGTTCAGAAGCTGCGTCCGGAACTGGATGCCCGTATGTGGGACGCAGTGTATGCATGGTACCGATATTTGGCCCGCGGCTATCAGATCTTTCTCAATGCCCACGTCAGGCACCCGGACCAGTCCGATTTTCGTCACGAGCTTTTCCCGCTGATCGTTGCTCGCGCCTTGCATAACCAGGCCAACATTGCCCGGTGGCGATACATGCACTACCAGGGGATGCCCGACGGCGGATGGCTGACATTTCATCAGCTGTACGTCATGGCCGAGCGAGAGGGGTTCTGTGCCAAAACTCTCAAGCTGTATCAGGACATGCCGGAAATCACGCTGGACGAGCGCTACATTGAGGCACTCATGCTGGATACCCTCAACCTGAGCAACCTGACCAAAGTACAGATCCAGCAAATCAGCGACTGGCTCAACATCTGGCTGGCCGCGGCAAGAATTTCCCGCGAATTCGATGATCGAAAACATCTGTTTTTTGTCGAGCATCTGGAAGATCGCGCCGGACGACGAGTAAGAAATTTCAGGCCCACACCAACCTGTCGCTACTGGGAAACGGACCGCTTGACCAGCAGCATCGAGCGTGCCCGAAAACTGCTTGAACAAGGCAAGTCTTTATCCGACATCGGTCTGCCAGTCAATATCAGGCAGGATGAGTGCATTGGACTATTCAACCAGCTCCTTGCAGAATGGTCGCGCACCGATTATCAGCGCCAGCGACGGGGAGAAGACAGAACCAGAATCACGTCGACGGCCACGATTGCCAACGGACTGGGAAATGTCTGGCAGCAGATCAAAGACGTGACTATGAGCGCCAAGCGCCGAACTTACGTCCCGATACAGGGGAAAACACTGGACGAACGGCTTGCATCCCATTCTGTAGCGGCTAAAAACAGCGGTCCAACGATTGCCTTTGCCGGCGCTACCGGAGAACGCTGGATCATCAGCGATGAGAGCACTTCAGGACTGGGTGCGCTGGTCAATTCCGACTGCTCGGAATGGGTGAAACTGGGACGCATCGTGGCACTGGTAACCGAAGACAACCGCGAACAGGTTGCAGTGGGCGTCATCCGGAGCATCAAGCAAAAAGCAAACAATCAGCGCCATGTCGGCATCGAGATCTTCACTCGCAACGCTAGCAACATCCAGTTGACCGACCGGAAATCCACCCCTGGTCCACGGGCCACTGGAGATATCTTTATTGATTCAACCCTGATCAATCCCGGGCTGGTCAATTTGCAGGGAATTCTGGTGCCGGCCAACACCTCTCGCGGTATCGGACCCAGCCTGCTGCTGCCGGTTGCCGAGTTCGACCCGACGGGATTATACGAGGTCACTTCCGGAATGGAGCCCCAGATCTTGAGACTTGGACAGAAGGTCGAGCAAAAGGACGACTGGGTCAGAGTGCTTCTGGATGAAAGTGGCCGCGACTAGGATTGTAATTTAACGCCAAAGCCGTCATATTCCTTATTCCATGAAAAAAAATGACATCCAGAATCTGGATTGGCTGCAACAAATCCCGCCATTAAGCCCGGCTGTAGCGCTGGAACTCGCCATTGACAAGTTGCGTCAGTGCACGCTCAACGGCAGCGAAAGCATGCACTGGTTGCTTGCCGTGGATCAGGAACTCGACGAAAAAACTTTTGAACTTGCACTTCAATACACCCATACACTGAGACTTTCGGCAGAAGAAGAAATCATTCAGTGGGAGGCCGGACGCATCTACCATGATCTGATGTCGATCAGGCTGGCAGCGCTGGTGGGAGATATTGCAGAAAAAAACATTCCCGTTGCATATGCGCCAACCATTGTGGCACGCGCACTTCATCATCGCAGCAAAGCGGCCCTGTGGCGTCACTTGCGATATGTGCCTTTCCCGCAGGGCTGGTGGCTGGAAACTCACACCCTTTTTGCCTTTGCCGAGCGTGAACAGATTGCCACGACGGAAATCACGTATTCCAATGGTCAGATGCCAACTCACGCAAGGGGAATTTATCTCCAGCTGCTGCTTCTCGACACCCTCAATCGAACCAGCCTGACCAAAAAACAGATTTTCGCCATCTCGTCATGGCTGACGAATCAGACGGATGCCCTGCCGCTGGAAAAGGATTTCGATGAAGAGCACCAACTGTTTTATGTCAACCTTGATGAAGACAGAGGGGGGCGTCGAATCCGCAATCTCGAACCGACCCCGGCTTGCCGTTACTGGTGCACAGACGATCTCCTGGCAGAAATTGAAATCGAATTAAAGAAAATGACCCCGGACAGCCGCTCCCCGGAAATCGACAGCGTTCTGCTGCACCAGATTCATGCCGAATGGTCCCGCACGGGTTACCGACGGCAACGACGACGCCATGACAGGAACGAAATCAGGAAAAAGGCCAGTGTGGCGCATGGCATCTACGCCGTCTGCCAGGAAGTTCACAACCAGGCAATAGGCAGCGTGCATCAAGCGCTCGAAGGCGAGACCTGGGAAATTGGAAATCAGAGCCATATCGGATTTGGTGCAAAAGTCCGTACCGAACTCAATGCCTGGCTAAAAATTGGCCGACTGGTCACGCTGCGCGAAGAAATGAATCTGGGCATGAGCATCGTGGCAGTCGTGCGCAGTCTTCAGGATGTCGGAAGCGGAGAAATCTACGTTGGCGTTGAGGTATTGAGTTATATGGCACTCTACGCCCTGCTGCAGGACTGGCAGATCGATGGCTCACAGCCGTTTCCTGGAGTTTTTCTTGCTTCGGATGAGGATCACGGCCTGCCTACATCATTGATTCTGCCGGCCATCGAATACCAGCCAGAAGAGGAGCTGCAACTGAAACTGGATCGTCGCCCGCGTCATGTCAGGCTCGGCAGGTTGATCGAGCAGCAGGACGACTGGTGTCGCGTCGCAGTTGAAATCTTGGGGGACTAAACGGCTGCAGTTGCCGGTTTCCCAAGTGCTCGCAACAGAAACTGGCGAATGTCGGCCAATTCCTGAGGACAGACGGAATGCGCCATCGGATATTCCCGCAACTCGACCGCATACCCCAGCGCATCCAGTTGCCGCCTTGAAATCTCTGCCGCAGCCAATGGAATCACCGTGTCAAAACGTCCATGTGCCATCATGATCGGCAGGCTCAGGTTCCTCTGGCTTCGTTCCCGGTCAACGTATGCCGCCAAGGGAAGATAAGTCGATAACGCGAGCACCCCGGCCAGTTTCTCTGGGTATCTCAGGGCAGTCTGCAGAGCAATGGCTCCACCTTGCGAAAAACCCGCCAGAACAATGCGTTCGGAACAAATCCCGCGCGAAACTTCGGCTTCGATCAGTTCCTTCAGCATGACTTCGGCCCTTCGAATACCCGCTTCATCCTGCTTGCCTGCGATATCCAGAGAAGTTATGTCATACCAGGCCGGCATCACATAGCCCCCATTCACGGTCACCGGCATTACCGGGGCATGGGGAAAAACGAATCGCACGGCCATCGGTAACGCCAGTTGCTCGGCCACGGGAGCAAAATCATGGCCATCGGCACCCAGTCCGTGCAGCCAGATGACGCTGGCCTCGGGATGAGGCGCAGTACTATATTCAATCGAATTCAGCATATGCAGCATTTTCCCACGAAAATCCGCGAAACCTGTTACTGATTGCCATTTTGGGCTATGCTTGCCCTACACTTGCCCTGCCATTCATGATGAATCTACTGGAACTCATCAAACGCCACGCTACACGGATCGGTATCAGCCTTGCCGTTCTGATGGTTTTTCTGATGAATACGCTGGGTTTCCTGCATCTTGGGTTCATCGATCGCATGGAAAACCTCGCCTACGATGTGCGCCTCAACGTCATGATGCCCAACACGGTGGATCCGCGCATCGTAATTGTTGACATCGACGAACGCAGCCTGCTGGAACAGGGACGCTGGCCGTGGAGCCGCAATCAGTTGGCCGCCATGATGAACCAGCTGTTTGATCGCTACAAGGTAAAAGTCGTCGGATTTGACGTCGTATTTGCCGAAAAAGACGAAAGTTCCGGCCTCAAAACACTCGAAAAGATCGGGCGCGAGCATTTCACGGGCAACAAGGAATTCAACAGGGCCATGGACAAGGTCCGGCCTGCGCTCGATTTTGACCAGATGTTTGCCGACAGCATCCGGAACAGGCCGGTTGCGCTCGGCTACTATTTCCGTCATGGGGGCAAGGAAAAAGGGAGCGTCGGTGCACTGCCCGACCCGGCCTTCTCGGCAAAAGATTACGCTCAGGCCGGGGTCTATTTTGTGCAGGCAGACGCCTATGGTGCCAATCTCCCGGTACTTCAGAAAAGCGCTGCGGCAGCCGGGCATTTTGATCCGCTGGTCGATCGTGACGGCATTTCTAGACGCATCCCCATGGTCGAGGAATATCAGGGCGCACTGTATGAGTCACTCTCCCTTGCCATTGCCAGAATTTCGCTTGGCATACCGAAAGTCGAGGCCGGCATCGTCAACGGTTCGGTCGGCGAAAGTTATGCCGGGCTGGAATGGCTGCAACTGGGTAAACGCCGCATCCCAGTTGATGAAAACGTAGCTGCACTGATTCCCTTTCGCGGTCGCCAGGGCAGTTTTCCCTATGTTGCGGCAACCGACATACTGACCGGCAAGGCCGATCCGAAAACGTTGGAAGGAAGCATCGTGCTGGTCGGCACCACCGCCCCCGGGTTGATGGATTTGCGCGCGTCACCGGTGCAAAGCGTGTATGCAGGGGTGGAGATGCATGCCAACATGATTGCCGGCATACTCGACCAGAACATCAAGGAGCGTCCCGCCTACCTCCTCGGGGCCGAACTGATCACATTGCTGCTGGCAGGCATCATTCTGGCGCTCGGTCTGGCAGTTCTTACCCCACTGTGGTCCACGCTGCTGACGGCGGGTGTGCTCGCCTCCACCGTAGCGCTCAACCTGCTGTTATGGCAGCAGGCCAATCTGGTTCTGCCACTGGCTTCCATGCTGCTGCTGGCGGCCACGCTCTATCTGCTCAACATGTCCTATGGTTTCTTCGTCGAATCGCGTGGCAAGCGCCAGCTAGCGGGATTGTTCGGGCAATATGTGCCGCCTGAACTGGTGGACGAAATGGCCAAGGATCCTGATTCTTTCAGCCTGGAAGGAGAAAGCCGCGAACTGACGGTGCTGTTCTCCGATGTGCGTGGCTTCACCTCCATTTCAGAAGGGCTGGACCCCAAACAGCTGACCTTGCTAATGAACGAGTATCTGACGCCGATGACGCATGTGATACACAACTATCGCGGGACCATCGACAAATACATGGGCGACGCCATCATGGCCTTCTGGGGTGCGCCGGTGGCCGATCCGGACCATGCCCGCCATGCGCTGCTCGCTGCCCTGGCCATGATCAAGGAACTCAAGATGCTGCAGACCGCTTTCCAGGCCAAGGGATGGCCGGTCATCAATATCGGGGTCGGCCTGAACACCGGCCTCATGACCGTCGGCAACATGGGATCCGAGTTTCGCATGGCCTATACCGTCATGGGAGATGCGGTCAATCTAGGGTCGCGTCTGGAAAGTCTGACCAAACAATACGGTGTGCACATCATTGTTAGCGAGTTCACAAAACAAAAGGTGCCTGATTTTGTCTACCGCGAACTGGATTGCGTCAGGGTCAAGGGCAAGGACGAGCCCGTCGCCATTTTCGAGCCCATAGGCCTCAAGGACGAAATCGATCCAGCCATGGAAAACGAACTCGCACTTTACCGCGAAGCCCTCAAACTCTATCGGGCTCAAAACTGGGATCTGGCAGAAGTTCAATTTATCAACTTGCAGAAAGCCCATCCCGAGCGTTATCTTTACACGGTATACTCGGAACGTATCCTATACTTCCGCGCCGAGCCCCCGGGGGATGACTGGGATGGTGTGTTCACCTTCAAGACAAAGTGAATTAATATGAGAATCAAAGTATTAGGATGCAGTGGCGGGATTGGAGGGATCCTCCGAACCACAGGGTTTCTGGTCGATGAAGACATCCTCGTCGATGCCGGCACAGGCGTCGGCGACCTTTCGATCGAGCAGCTATGCAAAATCGGCCATATCTTCGTTACTCACCCGCATCTCGACCACATCGTCTCAATTCCACTCCTGCTGGATACCGTATACGGCATGCGTAAAGAACCAGTAACGCTCTACGCCACACGCGAAAGCTGGGAAATTCTGAAAGCACACATATTCAACTGGAAGGTCTGGCCGGATTTCAGCGTCATTCCGGATGAAACCAACCCGTTTCTGAATTATCGAGAAGTCAGGCTCGGAGAGACCGTTGAGCTTGGCAGCCGCCGCTTCACCCCCATACCGGCCAATCATGTGGTTCCCGCAGTGGGTTATCATCTTGAAGGCGACAGTTCGAGCATGGTATTCACCGGTGACACCACGACCTGTGACGAATTGTGGACGGCCATCAACAAAATCGAAAATCTGAAATATCTGGTGATCGAAACCGCATTCAGCGATGGGGAAGAAAAAATTGCCCGACTTTCCAAACATCTCTGCCCCACCATGTTGGTCGATGAACTGAGCAAGCTCGAACACAAAGACATTCGCATCTACATTACTCATCTCAAACCTGGTGAAGGCGAAGTCATCATGCACGAAATCGAGCGTGATGCGTACCGCTTCAATTGCAGACCCCTTTACAACGGCCACATTTTCCAGATTTAGCGCCCCGATGGACGCCTCTGCCATTGCCCATCTCGAGCCGGTTTGCCTGTTGTCTCCCGGTCGACAGGTAGAAATCGCCGGCTTATGTTTTGTCGAAAAAGTCAGCAAGAACATCGACCCGTTCCGGATGAACGTGGTCAAGAACTCGCAATCCCTTTACCTGCTCAAGGGCAGTATCGGACTCAAGTTTGAGGACGGCACCAAAATCATCCTGCACGGTGGAACCAATCTGGCCCGGTTCCCCGTCGGCGGCGGACGTAAAAAGCTCAGCCTCGCAATTGCACTGACCGAGCTCGAAATCGTCCGTATTGATACCGACCTGCTGGATATCATGATGACGTGGGATCAACTCGCCGGATACGAGCAGTCAGGGGCACCGGCACCTGCAACAACTCAGCCCACGCGCGGGGCCGGTGGCTGGATGAAGCAGACCGCAGTTTTCAGTGCCGGCAATCTGCAAAGTGGCGTGTTCAGTCGCCTGCCGTCAGCCAACATCGAAGAAATGTTTCGTCGCATGGTGAATCTTCCTGTGCAGGCCGGACAGGTCATCATCATGCAGGGCGCCGAAGGAGACTATTACTACCTGATCGAATCCGGTACTGCCAGCGTCAGCCGCGTTATCGGCCCCGGCGAACCGCCAATACATCTGGCTGACCTGCATGCCGGTGATGCCTTCGGCGAAGAAGCCCTGGTTTCGGAAAACAAACGCAATGCCACCGTTACCATGCAAAGTGATGGCATGCTGATGCGGCTCAACAAGCAGGATTTCATCGAACTGCTCAAGGCACCGCTACTTAACAATATCTCCATGCCCGAAGCCGAAGCCAAAATTGGCGCCGGCGCCATCTGGCTGGACGTGAGGTTTCCATCCGAGTACAAATTCGATCACCTTCCCGGCGCGATCAATACGCCATTACACATCATTCGCGACGTGCTAGGCACGCTAGACTCAAAGAAATCCTATGTCGCCTACTGCCAGACCGGGCGCCGCAGCTCAGCTGCGGCCTTCATTCTGGCACAGCATGGATTCAGTGTATTTGTACTGGAAGGCGGCACACGCGCCGCTAAGGCCGGCACCGAAACGCCAAAATAAAAACGGCACCCGCAGGTGCCGTTTTTTGTTTCACTGCATTACTTGCAGTAATTAACTGCCAAACAGGTCCCGGTCTGAGCCCATGTGATATTGGAACCGTTAACCGTCGGTGTCAGCACAGAGGTATAACCACCTGTCGCTGCTGTACCCGTACCAGTAATAACACCATCCACTGTTACAAGTGAAGCCACGTTGGCTGTCGCTGCAGGAGCTGCTTCAACACCTTGCGCGCCATTGCTGCAACCGGTGGCAGTTCCGGGATTAGCTGTATTGTCAGTAACACAAATAGCCACTGACTGCTTGAATGTATCACTCAAGGTCAGAACTTCGCTGAATCGGGCTTTCTTTGTGTAATTCTGATAGCTCGGAATCGCGACCGCAGCCAGAATACCGATAATCGCAACCACGATCATCAGTTCGATCAGAGTGAAACCTTGTTGCATTTGCTTTTTCATGGTGTAGCTCCTTTTGCGAGAATTTTAATAATTACGTCAGCCTGGGCGGTTGGCGTTGCCTTAATTCCAGCAAGTCGCATGCCAACCCATGAATCCAGCATCCATGCGCTTTCACCTTTTGATCCGGCCCCGCCGAGTGACAATAATTGTCAGCACATGACACGATTTAGTCCATTTTACAGAAAACAGCCTGGCCTAATAACCTAGAAAACGTACCCCCTGGTAAAAAGCAAAGCTCACTACCCATGCCAGAACAAGTGACCAGATCACTGACAGCGTAGCAAAGCCGATGCTCCGGGACTCGCTCCTGAGTGTCGCGATCGTGGACAGGCAGGGTGTATAGATAAGCGTAAACAGCATGAAGCTCATGGCCTGAACCCAGTCCATTCTCTGAGCCATGAGTCCCATGAGCGAATGGCCTTCCATACCGTAGATCACGGCCAGCGCGCCGATGACGATCTCCTTGGCCACAAAACCAAAAATCAAGGCGATCGTCAACTGCATGTCAATACCAATCGGCTCAAGGACAGGGGCCAGTGCGCCACCGATCAAACCGGCAAAGGTTTGCGAACTGGCCGCCGGTACGTCCGACGGAAAATTTGTCAGCATCCAGACCAGCACCACCCCGGCCACAATGAACTTGGAGGCGCGACGAAGAAAATGTGTCGCTTCCTGCCAGCCTCTCATGTAGATCTGGCGCATGGTCGGAAACCGGTAAGGTGGGAGTTCGAGCAGAAAAGGCTCGTTGCTCCTGAGTTGCCCCTTGAACAGCATAGCCGTCAAAAACGCAACGGCAAAACTGGAAAGATAAAGTACAAACAAAACCAGCGCGGCATGACTGGGTGCAAACAGCGCGGCCGTAATAAATAGAAACACCTGTAATCTTGCCGAGCAAAGCGAGAATGGAATAATCATCATAGTCAGCAGACGCAGGCTACGTGAGCGCATCACGCGCGTACCCATGAGCGCAGGGACATTGCAACCGAACCCCATGAGCAGCATCACAAAACCGCGGCCATCCAGCCCAAGACGGGCCATCAGGGCATCCATCATGAATGCGGCACGGGACAGGTATCCACTGTCCTCCACCATGGTCATCACCAGAAAGAACAGGATGATGATGGGCACAAATGCAGCCACAGTGCCCACGCCATTGTAGATGCCATCCAGTAGCAGCCCGTGCAGCCAAGGAGGCAGACCGGCAAGCAGAGGCTCCATCAGTCCGCCACGTGTGTAGCCAAGCAGCCAGGCAACGCCATCCTGCATGGGTTTACCCAACGTAAAGATAAACTGAAACAACAGATACATCACCGCAAAAAACAGCGGCAATCCCAGCCAGGGATGAAGCACCAGCCGGTCGATCTGCTCGGTAACGTGATCAGGCAGACGGACAGGCATGTCCACCGATTCCTTGAGAATGGATTCCATTTCGCTTTCAATACGGTCATCAGAAGCCAGCCTGCGCTGTAATTCCTCCGGCGTCACCGGTCCATGTTGTTCGAGTTCCCGTGCCGCCTTATCCAACAGTTCGGGACAACCGTCGCCATATTTGGCGCTCACCAGTAGCACCGGCATCTGCATGTGCCTAGCGATTTTTTCGATATCGACTGTGATGCCCGCTCGACGCGCCTCGTCGGACATGTTTAGCACCAACACGGATGGCAGGCCAAGTTCGCGCACTTGAAGAGCCAATGCCAGTTGGCGCTCGATCTGAGTGGTATTAAGTACAACCAGCACCATATCGACGCTGTTGTTTTCGAGAAAATGTCGCACCACCATTTCGTCTTCGGAGAATCCGTGAAAATCGTAGATGCCAGGCAGGTCGATCAATTCTGCAATATGCCCGCCAAGCAGAATCTTTGCGCCCATGAGGTCGACCGTAATTCCCGGCCAGTTGCCAACGCGTGCCGAGGCACCGCTCAGGCGATTGAACAGCGTGGATTTGCCGGTATTCGGCATCCCCAGCAGGGCGATGCGTTTCATTGAATATCCCCGATCTCGATGCGTTGCGCCTCGGCCGCTCGCATCATGACATCAGTCGTACCGATACGAACGTGCACCGGACCGGAGAAACGGGCCCGACGGATAACTTCTACTTTTTTTCCAATGCGGAAACCAAGCGCCATAAAACGCTGGTGCAAGGCTTCTTCGGCATGGATGGCGCGTATCAGTGCAGATTGCCCGGGTTGCAGACCGGATAACTTTTCAGGAGGCATGAAAATCGATCAAATGAGAACGGTTCTCATTCTTGCAGAAATGCAGGCGAGAGGCAAATAGTTATTCTGTTTCCTCGATCCATGCCTGCTGAATCGCTTCCAGCACTTTTTCACCGCCGCGCTGATGGTCGTCGTCAAACCCATCCAGTCCAACCACCTTGTTATGCAATTCGACAAAGTTGATGCGCGTCGGGTCAACCTCGGGAAAGTTGTCGTACAAGGCCTCGGCGATTTGCTGAACATCGGTCCACTTCATCATGTTTTTGCTCTCAGATATTGTTTCGGCCAGGGCAGATCCACACCCAGTTCGTGAGCGGCATGCAATGGCCAATAGGGGTCACGTAATAATTCACGCGCCATAAAAATCAGGTCAGCCTGCTCATCCAGCAGGATCTGCTCAGCCTGTACTCCCCGGGTGATGAGGCCGACAGCACCTGTAGCAATTCCGGCATCCTTGCGCAACGTCGCCGAGAACGGCACCTGAAAGCCCGGTGCAGCAGGAATGCGGGCATCGGCAATTAGCCCGCCTGTAGAGCAATCTACAAGATCAATCCCGATATCCTTCAGCCATATTGCAAACTGGATGGATTGCGGCAAGTCCCAGCCCCCCTCCACCCAATCCGTAGCGGAAATCCTCACAAACACGGGCCATTGCTGCGGCCATAATTCTCGTATTTGTCGGGCAATCCGTAGAGGCAGGCGGCACCGGTTCTCGAGACTGCCACCATACTCGTCCGTGCGCTGATTGGAGAGTGGTGACAGAAATTCATTCAGTAGATAGCCGTGTGCACAATGGACTTCGGCTACCTCGAATCCGGCTGCGAGCGCACGGTGAGCCGCCTCGACAAACATGTCAACAACACCGTCTATTTCGCCAGGAGTCAGCGCATGTGGCGTGCCGTGCGCAGGGGAAAATCGCAAAGCTGAGGGAGCCACGGTCTGCCAGCCGCCCGCCCCCACCGGCAGGTACTGGCCTCCATTCCACGGCGCATCAGTGGAAGCCTTGCGTCCTGCATGAGCAATCTGAATCGCCGGAATGGCTCCTTGAGCGCGAATGAAATCAACCACAGGCTGAAAAGCCTGGGTGTGGGCATCCGACCACAAGCCGGTGCAATAAGGTGAAATCCGGCCTTCCGGACAGACAGCAGTCGCCTCTACCATCACCATCGCGGCGCCACCGACAGCGCGTGTGCCGTAATGCACCCGGTGCCATTCGCCGGGTAATCCGCCCTCGGCCGAGTACTGGCACATGGGAGAAACGACAATACGGTTCTTGAATTCAATTTCTCGCAGTTTTAACGGGGTAAACAGTTTTGCCATATTTTCAACTAACTATTTGCTGAACACCGGGATATTGCCGATTCTGGCACGCCACTCTATCGGTCCGCTGACATGGACCGACTGGCCCTGAGTATCGACAGCCACTGTCACCGGCATATCTTCGACTTCAAATTCGTAGATAGCCTCCATAGCCAGATCAGCAAAGGCGACGACTCGTGCAGCCTTGATAGCTCTGGAAACCAGATAGGCAGCACCACCGATGGCAATAAGATATACCGACCGGTGTTGCTTGATGGCACTAATTGTAGCCTCACTGCGTTCCGCCTTGCCGATCATGCCGAGCAGGCCGGTTTTTTCCAGCATGAAGTTGGTATAGCGATCCATGCGTGTCGCTGTGGTCGGGCCGGCCGGACCGATGACTTCATCGCGAACCGGATCGACCGGGCCAACGTAATAGATGAACCGGTTGTTGAAGTCCACCGGCAGAGGCTCATTGCGCGATGCCATGTCAAGCAAGCGTTGATGCGCGGCATCACGGCCGGTGAACAGTTTGCCGGACAGCAACAGTTTTTCGCCGGGTTTCCATTGAGACATTTCCGCGCGCGTGATGGTGTCGAGATTGACCCGCCGCAGGGTTTCGCCTGCACTGAGTGCCACCTGCGGCCAGTCTTCCAGACTAGGCACCGGCAGTCGGGCGGGCCCACTTCCATCAAGCCTGAAGTGCACATGGCGTGTCGCCGCGCAATTTGGGATCATGGCGACAGGCAGAGAAGTTGCATGGGTCGGGCAATCCAGAATCTTGACGTCAAGCACTGTGGTCAGTCCGCCCAAGCCCTGAGCACCGATTCCAAGCGCATTGATCTTGTCGAATATTTCCAGCCGAAGTTGCTCAACGCGGTTGGCTGGCCCGCGTAACCGCAATTCCTGAATATCGATGGGCGCCATGAGTGATTCTTTGGCCAGCAGAACAGCTTTTTCAGCCGTGCCTCCGATCCCGATACCGAGCACGCCGGGCGGACACCAGCCGGCACCCATGGTCGGTACGTTATCTACAATCCACTGTACCAGGTCATCCGACGGTTCCAGCATGACCAGCCTGGCCTTGTTTTCCGAGCCTCCCCCCTTGGCCGCGATGCTGATTTCGACCTTGTTTCCGGGCACCAGTTCGGCATGCACCACAGCAGGTGTGTTGTCGCGCGTATTCTTGCGGCTGCCAGCCGGATCAGCCACGATCGAAGCCCGTAAAACATTGTCCGGATAACGATAGGCGCGGCGCACGCCCTCATCGACCATGGACTGCAAACTGCAATCGGTGTCCCAGCGTACCTGCATCCCTATCTTGATGAAAGCGGTGACGATACCGGTGTCCTGGCACAAAGGGCGCTGCCCTTCAGCGCAGAGGCGGGAATTAATCAGGATTTGGGCAATGGCATCCCGCGCCGCAGGAGATTCTTCGCGGACATAGGCCTGATTCAGCGCATGCAAAAAGTCTGGAGAATGATAATAAGAGATGTATTGCAGGGCATCGGCAATGCTGGCAATGAAATCCTGCTCACGGATCAGGCTCATGGGGATGGGACTCGCCCGAATCAAAAGTTTGATTATAGCGCCTGAGGAGAGCGGATGAGTTCTTGTACAGCAGGAACAAGGGTAGCGGAGCCGCGCAATGCGCCGCTACCCACCAATCAGAGCTTGCCGTGGCTGACCGACTTTCCTCGGCTCACAGCTTTGCCGGAACCGCCTGCCATACTGGTACCGGCAGAAGTGGTAACGCGGCTGACAAAAGTATTCGTCGCATGCACGCTACTGACATGGGGTGATTGATGATAAGACGCCGCCGTTGCCATGGGCGTGCCCGCTGCGGTCACCACACGGCTGACGGTCGTGTGGCCGGGTGTGTGACCTGAGGTGTGCCCGGCAGCAGCATGGCTGTCATGGGCTGGGCGTCCATTGGCAAGCGTGGCATGGCTGGAACCGTCTGTTGTGTGCGTCTTGTGGACAGTCTCCGTATTCGTATGGAGAATTTCATCCGAGCGATGAATGGAACGAGTCGCTGAAAATTGTTGCCTGCTCGATACTGAAGATGGCTTGAATGCCTCACCCGGCTTGAGATTGAGCGCATGCGCTATTTCTCCCCATCCCATTCCTTGGCTGCGCATGGTCAGGATGCCATCCAGATGAGTCGTTTGTGCTGTGGTACCTTGCGTGACAGTGATCTCTCCCCCCATCAGGGCTGCCTGCAATTGTTGCGGTGTCGGATTATTGATCCCCATGGCGGAAAGATCAGCCTGTGCAAGAGACAGTGCCTTGGTAACGTTGCCCCAACCCATGTTTTGAGTTGGTGGCGTAAATGTGACTGTTTCGGCCGGCGAAGTGGTCGTTCCACCCAATATAGGTGACGGTTGCAGCGTAATCACGGTACCGTTACGCAACCCGTTAATCAGACTGGCTGAATTCTCTCCTGAGCCGGCCCAGGTGGAATATTGTCCGGATAATTTCGCAACCTGAGGGCTGTCATCGATGCTCGACGCAGGCGGCTGCATGACTACTTGCTGGCTGACCTGCGTGGTGCCAGAACGAGAATCCGCATTGGCTGATTGTGCGTTCAGAAAAAATAATGCAGCCAGTGCCACGGCCAGGCAGTGAGTTCTACTATTCATGGTCAATGATCCTTTCAACTGTTGCCAACGACTTTTTCGGTCTGGTAGATAATCTCCGCCGCAGTAGCGCTATCGTAGAAAATGCCATCTTTGGCCACGGTTCTCATCCGTGTGGTATTGGGACTGAGTGATTCCATGGCAATTTCAATTTTTCGGTTTGATGTCTTCGCGACAATGATTTCGGAAGCATCTTCCCTGCGCGTTGACTCCACCTTAATCTGCATGTGATTCAGTGCGGTCAGAGCAGCTTTTTTCAATTTGACTGTCGGCATGGAAAAGGTACGGTACGCGATACCGTTCATGGCATGGTTGACCCCCGTGGATGCACCGATGCCCATGGAGGTCATGGCAACGGGTTCGCACCCGGTAGCCAGCAGCAACAAAACCGCAGACAAAGTCAGTGCGGATTTTCTGTTTATGGCGGGATGATGACGTGTGTACAAGGTTTTTTTCATTTTGACATTAGGGATAGAGGGCGATTGCCAAGTGCAAACGCAATATCCTTGCCATGTCAGTCAATTCCATGTCTGGCAAGGGTTTCCGGTCAATTGCCCATAAAGACCCGGGCTGGCTCGAACCAAAAAACGTCGCGAAAAAACAACATCCAATACCGCCATATCTATTAACCTGCTGTTTTACAAATATAAAAATCCTGTATCCAGCGCACGACACCCTGTGCAGCAACCTTCAAGACCGTACTATCCGACGTAACAGGCATGATAAAATCGTGTATCTCTAGCATTCTGGAACCACAACCATGTTCAGCGCATCGCAAACCATTGCCAAATTCGACCCGGAACTGTTCAAGGCCATGGAGGCCGAACGCCAGCGCCAGGAAGATCATATCGAACTGATTGCCTCGGAAAACTACACCAGCCCAGCCGTCATGGAAGCGCAGGGGTCGGTGCTGACCAACAAGTATGCGGAGGGCTATCCGGGCAAGCGCTACTATGGTGGCTGCGAGTACGTGGACATTGCTGAACAGCTGGCAATCGACCGCGCCAAAGCGCTGTTTGGTGCCGAATATGCGAACGTACAGCCGCATTCCGGCTCGCAGGCCAATGCTGCGGTTTACCTCTCTGTGCTCAAGCCGGGTGACACCATTCTCGGAATGTCACTGGCCCACGGTGGCCATCTAACCCATGGCGCTTCTGTGAATTTTTCCGGCAAAGTGTTTCATGCCGTCACCTATGGGCTGCATCCTGAAACCGAAGCCATCGACTACGACGAAGTGCAGCGCCTGGCCAATGAACACAAGCCGAAGATGATCGTTGCCGGGGCATCAGCCTATGCTCTGGTGATCGACTGGAAACGTTTCCGCAGGATTGCCGACAGTGTAGGCGCCTACCTGTTTGTGGACATGGCCCATTACGCGGGTTTGGTCGCTGCAGGACTGTATCCCAGCCCGGTTGGCATTGCCGATTTCGTTACCAGCACCACCCACAAGACTTTGCGCGGTCCCCGTGGCGGGCTCATTCTGTCGTCAACCGAACACGAAAAGGCGCTCAATTCAGCCATTTTCCCGAATATCCAGGGCGGTCCATTGATGCACGTGATCGCCGCAAAAGCCGTCGCTTTCAAGGAAGCCGCCAGCCACGAGTTCAGAATTTATCAGGAACAGGTCATGGCTAACGCACGTGTGATGGCTAAGGTGCTGACCGAGCGGGGTCTGCGCATCGTTTCAGGCCGGACCGAAAGCCACGTTTTCTTGGTCGATCTTCAACCCAAAAATCTGACCGGCAAGGATGCCGAAGCACTGCTGGGCCGCGCTCACATTACCGTCAACAAGAACGCCATCCCCAACGATCCACAAAAACCGTTTGTCACCAGCGGCATCCGGATCGGCACGCCAGCCATGACCACTCGCGGATTCAAGGAAGGCGAAGCTGAAAAACTGGCCAACCTGATCGCAGACGTGCTCGATGCACCAAATGACGATACCGTCATTACTCGCGTGGCTGGAGAAGTGAAGGTGATGACGGGCAAGTTCCCGGTGTATGGAAAGTGAGTAAGGAGAGAGGCGTGAAGCGGATTGCGAGGACAGCAAATCGTCACGTGGATAGCCTCCACACTGTTATATTGAAGTCAGCCCGTTTCCCCTCGCACCTTATTCTTCATCACCCACACTCATCATGAAATGCCCATTCTGTGGCGCCGAGGATACTCAGGTCATCGACTCGCGTGTCAATGATGAAGGCGACAGCATTCGCCGACGTCGACGCTGCACTGCCTGTGACAAGCGCTTTACGACTTACGAAACAGCGGAACTGCACATGCCGCAGGTGGTCAAGCAGAATGGTACGCGCGAGGAGTTCTCTCGAGACAAACTTCGATTGTCCTTCACCCGTGCACTGCACAAGCGACCCGTCCCGACCGAGTATGTCGACCAGGCTATTGAACACATCGTACAGAAGGCCCTGAGTCAGGGTGAGCGTGAAATCCAGTCGCGCGAACTGGGTGAAGCCGTCATGCAGGAACTTCGGCGCATGGACAAAGTTGCATACATTCGCTTCGCCTCTATCTACCGCAGCTTTCAGGATGTGGATGATTTCCGCGATGCCATCCGTGACCTGAATAAACTGCATCGCCGCATGACTGATCCGTCAGACCATGAAGAGACCTCGAAATCATGACGATAGAACAGAAAGAACCGGCCCTTGGGATCCTGAAGTGGGTTGCCCTAACCTTTTTGATCGTCACCGTGTTAATCACCCTGGTTTTCTTTGCATGGTGGGGCATGCGAGAACGATTTGTGTTCGATGACCAACCGTTCAGCCAGGTGCGTTGGATGGCGCCGCACTCAGAGAACTCTCCCTTATGCGATCGTGGTGACATGGTGCGCGATCTCAAGAATCGTCTGCTGAAGCAGGGCATGGGGAAAAACCAGGTGACAATGCTGCTCGGAAGACCCGATTGGGAGGAACCCCACCAGTTGGAATACGAACTCGGTATCTGCCTGTGGGTGGTGCATGGGCTCCGGTTATATTTTAATGATCAGGACCATTTGATCAGCACAGCCATCATTCAGCACTGACGGTCATGTTTTCCGCCGCAGATCACCAATACATGGCACAGGCACTACGCCTGGCAGAAAACGGTCTGTACACCACTTCTCCTAACCCTCGTGTCGGCTGTGTCATCGTGAAGAATGGCCGCGTGATTGGACAAGGCTGGCATCAACGAGCCGGCGAAGCGCACGCCGAAATTTTCGCCCTCCGACAGGCGGGTGAAGTCGCACGAGACGCAACCGTCTATGTCACGCTGGAACCGTGCAGTCATCACGGCCGGACCCCGCCCTGCGCCGACGCGCTGATTGCTGCGAGGGTAAGTCGCGTCGTGGCTGCGATGTGTGACCCCGACCCCAGAGTCTCAGGCGCCGGACTTGCGCGTTTGCAGGCTGCCGGCATCGACACGGCACATGGTCTGATGGACTCCCAGGCGCAGGATCTCAACCCCGGTTTCGTTTCTCGCATGACGCGCCGGCGTCCCTGGGTTCGGAGCAAGATTGCCGCCAGTCTGGATGGCGGCACTGCACTACAGAACGGCATCAGCCAGTGGATCACCGGAGAACCTGCCCGTCGGGATGCACATCACTGGCGCGCGCGCGCGTGCAGCATTCTTACCGGCATCGGTACGGTTTTGGCTGATGATCCCCAACTTAACGTGCGTAGCATTGATACAGACCGTCAGCCTTCGCGCATCGTGCTGGACAGCCATCTGAGGCTCCCCTCTGCCGCCAGGATTCTTAGGGATGGACATGTGCTGGTGGTGTGTGAAGATGATCGCCTGCCGCAAGCGGATGCTTTGAGAGCGGCCGGGGCCGAGGTGCTGGCACTGCCCGGCCAGAATGGCCGCATCAATCTTCCGGCATTGCTAACCGAATTGGCCCGTCGCGAAATGAACGAACTACATGTCGAAGCCGGTGCAGGACTGAATGGCGAACTCCATCGTCTGCGCCTGATTGACGAATGGGTACTGTATCTTGCGCCGCAATTTCTTGGCGGCTCTGCACGCGGGTTGTTTGACTTTCCCGCACTCACTGGGATGGACCAGCGCACCGAGCTTGATATTCTGTCGCTGGATCGGGTTGGTCAGGATATCCGCCTCCGTGTCCGGCCTCATTGACACCCATTGCCACCTGGACGCGACAGAATTCGACACCGATCGCGAACAGGTGGCTTTGGCTTCGCGCGACGCTGGTGTAATGGCCATAGTCGTGCCTTCCGTTTCGCGCATCAACTTCCAGGCTGTCGTCCAAACCTGCAAACGTTATCCGGGTTGTGTACCGGCTTTTGGCATTCATCCAATGTATGTCAGCGAGGCCAAACCCGATGATCTGCAAGTATTGAGAGAAAACCTCAATGAAGGGACTGCGGTGGCAGTCGGTGAAATCGGACTGGATTTCTTTGTTGAGGGCCATGATGCTGAACTGCAACAGTTTTACTTTTCCGAGCAGCTCATGATTGCCTGCGACCGGGATCTACCCGTTATTCTGCATACGCGCCACGCAGTGGATACGGTGCTCAAGCACTTGCGCCGTATCAGGGTGCGCGGAGGAATCGCCCATGCATTCAACGGAAGCCTCCAGCAAGCAGAAGCTTTTATTTCACTGGGATTCAAGCTGGGATTTGGCGGGGCGATGACGTATGATCGCGCCCTGCATATACGCAAACTTGCCGCCAGCCTGCCACTGGAATCCATCGTTCTGGAAACCGATGCCCCTGACATCCCGCCCATCTGGATCGGACACAGACGCAACAGCCCGACAGAGTTACCGCGAATTGCACAGGAACTGGCCATACTGAAAAAAATGACATTAAAAGATATCATCGATGCCACCACATGCAACGCCATAGCCGTTCTGCCGGGCTTGGCAAGCGTTTGTCAAGCCTAGTTGTGCACATGACTTCAAGCGTTACATTAACTTGGTCGAAAATCTTCAATCCGAACAATGGTATATTGTAACAATATGATTTATAAGGAATTAATATGGAGCCTAAAAAATAGGCGGCTGTAAAAAACCTATGTAGCTGCAACGAGTTACGAATTTATGACAGGCTTATACACAAAATTATCCACAGATTCTGTGGATAGCTTGAAAGGGGATTTTTCATGAGGGTGGCGGGACGTTTATTCCGCACGATCTGGTCTGTGGAGAATGGTCAGGCGATCGAAATTATCGATCAGACCCAGTTGCCGCATACCTTTGACATACGCCGTCTGGAATCTCTGGATCAAGTCGCTCACGCCATCAGCAACATGCAGGTACGCGGAGCTCCGCTGATCGGTGCTGCAGCCGCCTGGGGCATGGCGCTGGCTATGCGTGCTGATCCAAGTAATAAGGCAATGGAGTCGGCGGCAAGGCAATTAGTCGTCACTCGCCCGACCGCTGTCAACCTACGCTGGGCAGTAGAGCGTATGCAACGACAATTGCAACCTCTCGAACCCAACATGCGTTTTGAGGCGGCAAAACAGGAGGCCGCCGACATCGCCGACGAAGATGTGACCATTAATCGTGCCATCGGGCAGCATGGAATTTATTTGCTGCAAAGTTTGCATAACAAAAAATCGGCTACGCTCAATATTCTCACGCATTGCAATGCCGGCTGGCTGGCTACTGTGGATTGGGGAACCGCACTTTCTCCGATCTACCAGGCGTTCGACGCCGGTATCCCCATCCATGTCTGGGTGGATGAAACCCGCCCCCGCAACCAGGGTGCAAGCCTCACGGCATGGGAACTTGATCAGCACGGGGTGCCGCATACCGTTATCACCGACAATGCAGGAGGCCATCTGATGCAGCACGGCCAAGTAGACATCGTCATCGTCGGTGCCGACCGCGTCACCGGTACCGGTGATGTCTGCAACAAGATCGGCACCTACCTCAAGGCGCTCGCCGCTTTTGACAACCATGTTCCGTTCTACGCGGCTGTTCCTTCGCCGACGATAGACTGGAACATGCAGGACGGACTGAATGAAATTCCTATCGAGGAGCGTGATCCAGAAGAAGTGGCCTGGATACAGGGACGATCAAAGAACGGAGAAATCATGCAGGTCAACGTTCTGCCTGCAAACAGTCCGGCGGCCAACCCGGCATTCGATGTCACCCCAGCCCGGCTGATTACAGGCGTCATCACCGAGCACGGTGTATGCCGCCCCGATCAGTTAAGGAGTTTGTTTTGAATAGGTCATTAAGAGCGCAGCTGCTTCTAACCGCACAGAAACTATCTGGCCTCGGGCTCAATCAGGGCACGGCTGGCAATGTCAGCGTACGTGATGGCGCGGGTTTTCTGATCACGCCATCCGGCATGCCGACTGAAACGCTCACAGAACAGGATATGGTCAGCATGGATTTCCACGGCATCCCTCAGGGCGACAGGCCACCTTCAAGCGAATGGAGATTCCACCGAGATATTCTGGCCGCTCGTCCGGAAGCTGGCGCCGTCATCCATACCCATTCCATGTTCGCCACCACGCTGGCCTGCTTGCGACAGGACATCCCCCCTTTTCATTACATGATCGCCCTGGCCGGCGGCAACAACATCCGTTGCGCACCTTATGCCCTGTTTGGCACCCAGGCTCTGTCCGATGCTGCCCTCAATGCGCTGAGAGACAGACGTGCCTGCCTGCTGGCCAACCACGGCATGATTGCCGTCGGAAATGATCTTCGCCATGCACTGTCAGTCACGATTGAAGTTGAAACACTTTGCGAACAATACTGGCGTACCTTGCAGACAGGTGGCCCGATACTGCTGACCGACCAGGAAATGAAAGAAGCCATTGAACAATTCAAGGGCTATGGCCAATGGAAGCTCACGCCAAAATAATCCCAACCCAATGAATAAATTGATAATTTATATTTCATAATGGTCGTGTTATACTTGCCTTGAACTTATCCATAAGAAAATTCTAGAAAAAAGTCGGCTTGACCGGCTTTTTGTTTGGCGCCCACAAGGCTGTCATCACTTACGCGCCCACGTACCGATTTGGGTTACGATTGAACATAGAGCACTTATCGTGGCATACAAAGAATGATACTGAATCCGACTATCGAAGAAGTAACGCAGCACATCCGGGAACGCAGTGAACAGACGCGCCTGGACTATCTGGAACGGCTAGACGCCATGGTGCAACGCAAGCCCGGGGTGGAACGCATGGGCTGTGCGAATATTGCTCATTCATTCGCCGCCATGCCCGAGAATGACAAATTCAAGGTAATCGCTGAGCGCGCTCCGAATGTGGGCATTATTACCGCCTATAACGATATGCTGTCGGCGCACGCACCCTACCAGCACTTTCCAGACCTGATCAAGGAAGAGGCACGCAAGCATGGTGCCACGGCACAAGTTGCAGGTGGCGTACCCGCCATGTGTGACGGCATTACCCAGGGCCAGCCGGGAATGGAAATGAGCCTGTTCAGTCGCGATGTGATCGCCATGTCCACCTCCATAGGTTTGAGCCATGACGTATTCGACGCAGCCATGATGCTGGGTGTTTGTGACAAGATCGTACCCGGATTGCTGATCGGTGCATTGCATTTTGGCCACCTGCCCACCGTATTTGTCCCTGCCGGACCAATGACTACCGGCCTGTCCAACAGCGAAAAATCCCATATGCGCGTACTGGCTGCCGAAGGTAAGGTGGGTCGCAAGGAATTACTGGAGGCGGAATCCAAGGCCTATCACGGCCAGGGCACATGTACTTTCTACGGTACGGCCAACAGCAACCAGATGCTGCTCGAAGCCATGGGCCTGCACGTGCCGGGCTCCGCTTTCATCAATCCCGGCAGTGGTTTCCGTGACGAACTGACACGCGAAGCCGTACGCACCGTGCTGGGCATTACCAAAAGCAAACGTTTTACGCCAATCGGTCAGCTTGTGGACGAACGCTGCATCGTCAACGCCATGGTGGCACTGATGGCCACGGGTGGCTCCACCAACCATTTGATTCATTGGGTTGCAGTTGCACGTGCCGCCGGCATACTCCTCAACTGGGACGACATCTGCACGCTGTCCAACGTCGTACCATTGATTGCACGCGTTTATCCGAACGGTGAAGCTGACGTCAACGCCTTCCAGGAAGCCGGTGGCCCCAGCTATGTCATCCGCGAGCTGCTGGACGCCGGTCTGATGCACGAAGATGTTCTGACCGTCCGACCCAATGGCATGCGAGAGTACACCGGCATCCCGGCAATGGAAGGAGACAAGCTGACCTGGCATGTTGCCGGACCGACCCCGGACGACTCCGTTGTACGCCCGGTCTCGGCGCCCTTCAGCCATAACGGCGGCATCAAGGTGTTGCGTGGCAATCTGGGACGCAGTGTGATCAAGATCTCTGCCGTGGAAGCTGAAGCGCACGTAATTGAAGCACCTGCCAGAGTATTCGACTCACAAGAAGCCCTGATCGCCGCATTCCAGGCAGGCAACCTGAACATGAATGCCGTTTGTGTGGTGCGCTGGCAAGGTCCGCAAGCCAACGGCATGCCGGAACTTCACAAACTTACGCCACCGTTGAAGGCATTGCAGAGCAAGGGGTTCGAAGTCGCTTTGGTCACTGATGGCCGCATGAGTGGCGCTTCGGGCAAGATTCCTGCAGCCATCCACGTTTCACCAGAGGCAGCTGCAGGTGGTCCACTGGCAAAAGTACGTGACGGCGACATCATCCGGCTAGATGCAAACACCGGGCAACTTCAGGTCCTGATAGACGCCAAGGACTGGACAGCTCGCGAGCCAGCCAGAATGCCGCAGGCACTGCATATGTCCAACGGGCTGGGGATGGGACGGGAGCTGTTTTCCAACATGCGTCATAACGCACTGTCTGCTGAAGAAGGAGCTTGTACGTGGCTGTAATCGAGAAACTCACCTCCCTGCAGGTCATGCAGGACGCATCGGTTATACCGGTGATTGTGCTCAATGATGTGGCACATGCCGTTCCGATGGCCAAAGCACTTGTGGCCGGCGGCATCCGCATGCTGGAAATCACGTTGCGCACCAAGGTGGCGCTGGACTGTATGCGTGCCATTGCCAGTGAAGTACCGGAGGCCGTTGTCGGTGCGGGCACGATCCGTTCCGCAGCTGATGCCAAGGCGGCACTGGCCGCCGGTGCTCGATTTGGTGTCAGCCCCGGCTACACCCGCACCGTTGGCAAAGTCTGTCAGGATATCGGTTTGCCCCTGCTGCCCGGAGTCGCGACCGGCAGCGAGATCATGACAGCACAGGAAGACGGTTATACCGAACTCAAGTTCTTTCCCGCGATGCAGGCTGGTGGCCCTAACCTGCTCAAGGCATGGGCCGGTCCGTTTGCCGACATCAAGTTCTGCCCGACGGGCGGTGTTTCGCTGGAAAACGCCCCGCAATTGCTAGCGTTGCCAAATGTGGTGGTGGTCGGCGGCTCCTGGCTGACTCCGGCAGAAGTCATGAACAGCGGCGACTGGTCTCGCATCACTCAACTGGCAAAAGAAGCAGCGGCACTGAAGCGCTAAAGCCCATTTTGACGAACATCAAAACGGAGATGCAGGTGCCTTGCACCTGCATCTCCGTTTTGACTTAAAGATTGACTTGCCGAAAAAAAGGTATAGAGTTTTCTGCTACAGAGATGTTACTGTTGCATGGAGATCAACATGGACAACAAGTACGGATTGGGCAGCGCAAAGGTGGCTTATGCACATCACGAAGCCACGCATAAATCCTCATCTGCACCAGCGAAGGCATGCCTCTATTGCGGGCACGACCACCTGACATTGTGTCCTACGCTCAATGATCATTACTGCGAGGCTTGCGGAAAATATCAGGATGACGTGCCTGAGGGATACGCCACCGGCCACATTGCGGATTATTGAGGAATCACCAGACAGTTCAGCGAGATGGCGCTGAAATAAGGGTGCTGATCAAGCCCGCGTGCGACTGACTTTTCGGCGTTTACAAGCGCCATTCCATGCTCAAAAAAGTGGTGTGGCAAAAACACTTCCGCCTCCACCCTGCCCCCGATGTAATGAAACACCACACGCTCCGGCTTGGGCAGTTCCGCGATCAGCGGCGCCAGTATTTCGAGCAACTCGCTCCTTCCCGGCATACGCCGGGCCTTATCGTCATGCTCGGCATCGTCCTCTGGATCAACATGTACCAACACGTCCACAACTGAGGGATGGCTTTTGAGCACCCTCCCCCGCGCACGCTCTGCGATACTGTGCCCCTCCGATACACTGATGCGTGGATCGACCAGAATATGCGCGTCCACCAGCGCCCGATGCGCCATTCGGCGTGTGCGGAGTTCATGCAGACTTTCCACCCCCGGTGTATCAATCAGAGTCTGGCGGATACCGTCAACTTCCTCGATGGAGAGTCCGGCGTCGATGAGTTCCTGAAACGCATCCCAGGCGAACACAATGCCCATGCGCACGATCATGAAGCCGACCACAATCGCCGCAACCGAGTCGGCAAAAATAAAACCCAGCAGATTCCCGCCTATCCCCACTGCCACCACCAGCGAAGAAGCCGCGTCCGAACGTGCATGCCAAGCGTTGGCAATCAGCATGGGTGATCGTAACTTTTCCCCTACATGCAGCATGTAGCGGAACAGGGATTCCTTGGCAATCAGGGCGATGCCGGCCACCCATAATGCCAGTGGCGCCACCGGGGTTAGGGTGTCGATGTTCTGCAGTTTCATGGCGGCAGTCACCATGATCGCGCCACCCGTCATCGCCAGTATCGCTCCCAGTGCAAACGATGCCGCCGTTTCGACGCGCCCATGGCCGTAGGGATGGCCTTCGTCTGCCGGATTTTTGCTGTGATGGCTCGCCACCAGTACCAGAAAGTCGCACACCAGATCGGATAGCGAATGCATGCCGTCGGCAATCAGGCTTTGCGAATGGGCAAAAAAACCGGCCACGATCTGCACCGCAGTCAGCATCACATTCACCCCAACACTCACCCAGGTAGAGCGATTTGCCATGGCATTGCGTTGCGGGTCATCAAAGGAAGTTTCGTTGTGCTCTTGATCCGGAGTCATGGCAGTAATATAGCGAAAAATCCTTACCTGCGGCTTAAATCAGCAAATCAAGCCGTCTGGCCAGCCATTGGGTCGTGGTGGCCTGAATCAGGATCGTCATCAGGATGGCGATAAACGTGACAGAAGCAATCATCTCGGCACCAGGCGCTTTCATGCCAAGTAGCAAGCCGGCCAGCGCACCCGGGATCACCCCGGTTTCTCGCATCCAGCACATGAACAGCAATTCCCTGACGCTCCATGCTGCCCGTCGATCGGGCATGGCACACAACAGCACCGTAGCCGGCCGCGCCACCAGCATGAATATCGTCACCACGGCAGCCCCGCCCAGCAGGTACTGGTTCATCAGGTTGAAATTCACCTGCGAGCCGAGCAAGATGAAAATGAACATGCGCATCACAAGCGCTGTGGTCAGGATGAAATCGTCCAATTGCGCCTCGTCACGCTCGGCAACTTTGAAACCCAATGCCGACTGGTTGCCCAGCATGATGCCGAACACGAACACTGCCATGAAACCGCTGGAATGAAGCCCATCGGCCCCCATATAGGCCCCGATCACCGCCATCAGAGTCACCACCGGCGCATATTCGGCCAGAAAGCTGAATTTTTCGTGCGCGATCAGCACCGCTGCGAGATAGCCCAATAGGCCGCCGATGACGATCCCCAGTGCTGCCTGCTTAGCCAGATTCATCAGTGCATCACCCATGGAAAAAGCCCCCGTCCCAATCGCCACCCCGAGCACGGTAAAAGTCAGAATCGCACCCATGGCATCGTTAAAGGCTGATTCGCTCATGACCGTCTGCGCCACCCTATCCCTGATGCGGATCTGTTTGAACACTGGCACCAGTGTGGCCGGATCGGTCGAGGCAATCACCGAACCCAGAAGCAGAGCAACAATGAAAGGCACATTCAGAATGTAATAGGCGGCCACACCTGTCACCGCTGCCGTAATCAGCACCCCGAGCGTGGACAGCGCTAGCACACTGACCCAGACCTCCTTCAGCACCCTGAGCCGGATGGAGGCGCCGCCGTCAAACAGAATGTAACTGGACCCAAAAATCAGAATCAGCTGGTTAATGGCCGAATCAGCACTGATATTGATCAAGCCCAGAATTTCCGGGCCCAGCAATATACCGAAAAGTAAAAACACAACCACATCCGGCACCCGCACCAATCGCGCCAGCAAACCGGAAAATGTACCGACGGCAAGAATGGTGCCGAACAGAAGCAGGGTGTGCTTGGCAAGATCAAGCGAGGCGGAAGCCTCCATCAGGCAACTTTCCCCAGCCGCTCCCAGGTCGCCACCACCGTATCCGGGTTGAGGGAAATCGAGGAAATTCCCTGCTGCATCAGCCACTCTGCCAGATCGGGGTGGTCGGACGGGCCCTGACCGCAAATGCCGACATATTTTCCGAGACGATTGCAGGTGGAAATAGCCATCGACAGCAGCGCTTTGACCGCAGGATTGCGTTCGTCGAAGGCCTGTGCAACGAGCGCCGAATCACGATCCAGCCCCAGAGTCAGTTGCGTCAGATCGTTGGAGCCGATGGAAAAACCGTCAAATATTTCAAGGAACTGCTCGGCCAGAAGCGCATTGGAAGGAATCTCGCACATCATGATCAACTTCAGTCCGTTCACGCCTTGTCTGAGGCCAAATTGTGCAAGTACGTCGATCACGGCCTGCGCCTCGTCCACCGTGCGCACGAACGGGATCATGACTTCCACGTTGGTAAGGCCGATGTCATCGCGTACTCGCTTCATGGCCAGACATTCCAGCGCAAAACAGTCCTTGAACTCCGGCGCGGCATAGCGCGAGGCGCCGCGAAAACCGAGCATGGGATTTTCTTCGTCTGGTTCGTAGATGTCACCGCCGATGAGCTTCTTGTATTCGTTAGATTTGAAGTCGGACATGCGCACGATCACAGGCTTGGGCCAGAATGCCGCACCGATGGTGGCAATGCCTTCAGCCAGCTTGTCGATATAGAAATCTCGTGGACTGGCATAGCCTCTGGCCCGGCGCTCGACTTCCTCGCGCACGCTGTCACGGACCTTTTCATGTTCCAGCACGGCCCTCGGGTGCACACCAATCATATTGTTGATAACAAACTCCAGTCGCGCCAGACCGACGCCCTCGTTTGGCAACTGGGCGAAACTGAAGGCCAGATCAGGATTGCCAACATTCATCATGATCTTGGTCGGCAATTTAGGAAGCTGGGTGAGATTGGAGGTTTGTACTTCGAACTCCAGCGCCCCCTTGTAGACATAGCCAGTATCGCCTTCGGCACAGCAGACGGTTACCGGCTCGTTTTCGGTCAGCGTCTCGGTAGCGTCACCGCAGCCTACTACGGCCGGAATGCCAAGTTCACGCGCGATAATTGCAGCGTGGCAGGTACGGCCGCCGCGATTGGTGACGATCGCCGAGGCCTTTTTCATCACTGGTTCCCAGTCCGGATCGGTCATGTCGGTAACGAGAATATCCCCGGTCTGCACATGATGCATTTCACGTGCCGATTCGATTACACGCACCGGTCCTGCGCCGATCTTCTGGCCTATGGCACGACCGCTTGCCAGCACCTTGCCATGTTGCTTGAGGGTGTAGCTTTGCGAAGTACCGACCACGACCTGGGATTTCACCGTCTCGGGACGCGCCTGCAGGATGTATAGCTTGCCGTCTTGGCCGTCGCGGCCCCATTCAATATCCATTGCACGACCATAGTGCTTTTCAATGGTAACGGCGTAGCGCGCCAGTTCCAGCACCTCCTCATCACTGAGCGAAAACTTCAAGCGCTCAGCCGCCGTGGTCTGAATAGTCCGGGTGGAACGGCCTGCCGATTTATCATCGGTGAACACCATCTTGATCATTTTGGAACCAAGGCTGCGACGCACCACGGCGGGGTTACCTTTTTCCAGCATGGGCTTGTGCACGTAGAATTCGTCCGGGTTGACTGCGCCCTGCACCACGGTTTCACCTAGGCCATAGGCGGAAGTGATAAAAACGACATTTTCAAAACCGGATTCGGTGTCGATAGTAAACATGACACCGGAAGACCCGATATCACTGCGCACCATGCGCTGCACACCCGCTGACAACGCGACGTCTGCATGCACAAAGCCCTTGTGTACGCGGTATGAGATGGCACGATCGTTGTAGAGCGAGGCAAATACTTCCTTGATGGCGTAAAGAATGTTGTCAAGGCCGTGAATATTGAGGAAGGTTTCCTGCTGACCGGCAAAGGAAGCATCTGGCAGATCTTCGGCAGTTGCCGAGGACCTGACCGCAAAAGTAGCGCCGCCATCGTTGGCGGTCAGTTTGAGATAGTGTTCGTTAATTTCATTTTCCAACTCGACAGGCAAGGGTGCATCCATGATCCATTGGCGTATCTGCTTGCCGCAGCCGGCAAGCGCCACCACATCTTCCACATCAAGCGCATCCAGAGCGGCGTTGATGCGGTCGGTCAGACCGCTGGCATCCAGAAAATGACGGTAAGCTTCTGCTGTCGTGGCAAAACCACCCGGCACACGCACCCCGGCATCCGTCAGATGCTGAATCATCTCCCCCAGAGAAGCGTTCTTGCCACCTACAGTAGCAACATCATGGATACCCAGGAGTTCAAAAGGGACGACATAGGCTTGCATTCCATTTTCCTTTAATTGCACATATGGTTGATCCGGACAATGGATTGTATCAGGCTACATTCTCTTCCGGTTTGGAACAGCGCCGCCTCCGATCCCGTACAATTTGGTCGGCTCAGCGATTCTGGATTCGTCGGATATTGAGATTTTCCCGAAAATCACTGGCATGATTACAATCATAAACAACAGATTTTCGAAAGGACCATCATGCGTCACACCTCCATCCTCTTGGCCACCCTGATCGCTTCCTTGTTCATGCCAGTTGCTCCATCCGTTTGGGCCGACCCTCCGCCATGGGCGCCGGCACATGGCTGGCGCAAAAAACATGACCCATACTATACGGGCTACTCTGGCAAGAAATGGGAACACGATTACGACATTGTCCAGGGCAAGTGCAACCGCGACATGATCGGCACCGTGCTCGGCGGTGCTGTGGGCGGTGTCGTAGGATCCACTATCGGCAAGGGAGACGGCAAGACTGTAGCCATCATTGTCGGCACCGTGCTCGGGGCGGTCGTGGGTCACGAAATCGGCAAGGAAATGGACAAAGCCGACCGGGCCTGCATCGGCCATGCCCTTGAACTCGCTGCAGACCGCCACACCGTGGTCTGGGACAACCCGGACAGTGGTCTCGTCTACCGCTTGACCCCGGTACGTGGCGTGATCATCGATGGTCGAAAATGCCGGGAGTACGATTTGGTCATAAAAGGCGGGGACATTGACGAAAAGCATCGCGGGAAAGCCTGCCAAAGCGGCGAAGGAAAGTGGCAGCCGATGTGACGGATGAAAGCCGCTCCCGTATAATTCGCGGCTTTGCTTTCATTACTTTTTTCCATGCGTCTTGTCATACAGGGGCAGCACATTCTGCCCGATCAACTTGCCGAACTTGCAAACTTGGCAGGCAGCCAGTTCAAACAAACTGCTGAGCATGCGTATACAGCAAAAGTACCGGCCAAACGAGCTGGAATCGAGGCTTTTTGCGAAGCTAACCAGCTTGATTGCGCATTTGTCCCGGACGAAATGACTCTGGATCATGTCAGATTGGTCGTGATGGACATGGATTCGACACTGATCGCAATCGAATGTATCGATGAAATTGCCGACATGTACGGGCTCAAGCCCCAAGTGGCCGCAATTACCGAAAGTGCAATGCGTGGTGAGATCGAGTTTGCAGAAAGCCTGCGTCGTCGCGTTGCTCTGCTGGAGGGCCTTGACTATGGCGCGTTAAAACGGGTCTATGACGAGCGACTGCGGCTCAATCCCGGGGCAGAATACATGTTGTCTGAGCTACAGAGCCGCGGCATTAAGACTCTGCTGGTCTCCGGCGGCTTCACTTTCTTTACCGATCGCCTGAAAACACGCCTTGGTCTGGATTACGCTCAGTCAAACACGCTGGAAGTCGTCGAAGGCAGGCTCACCGGTAAGCTTATTGGCGATATTCTCGATGCACAAGGCAAAGCTGACTGGCTGGAACGTGTACGCGATGACCTGGGACTGACGCAATCCCAGGTCATCGCAATCGGAGACGGTGCAAACGATCTGAAAATGATGTCCGCAGCGGCCGCAGGTATCGCCTATCACGCCAAGCCCGTAGTGCGCGCCCAGGCGAGCTATGCCATCAGCCATGTGGGACTGGAAGGCGTCATCGCACTGCTTCAGTGATAAACTCCACCTCCTGATGAGCTACCAGGTTCTTGCACGAAAATGGCGCCCCCGCACTTTTGAACAGGTGATCGGGCAGGAGCACGTCGTGCGCGCCCTGTCCAACGCCCTGGAACAGCAGCGTTTGCACCATGCCTATCTGTTTACAGGCACGCGCGGAGTCGGAAAAACCACACTGGCCCGCATCGTCGCCAAGGCACTCAATTGTGAAACCGGGATTACCCCAACCCCCTGCGGGCAATGTACAGCCTGCAGCGAAATAGACAAAGGGCGTTTCGTCGATCTGCTGGAAGTGGACGCGGCATCCAACACGCAGGTGGATGCCATGCGCGATCTGCTTGATAACGCCCAGTACGCGCCAACGGTCGGCCGTTTCAAGGTGTACATCATCGACGAAGTCCACATGCTGTCTCGTAACGCCTTCAATGCCATGCTGAAAACGCTGGAGGAGCCGCCAGCACACGTCAAGTTCATCCTTGCCACCACCGATCCGCAGAAACTTCCGGTGACAGTGCTGTCACGCTGCCTGCAGTTCAATCTCAAGCAGATGGGGCCGGCCAACATTGCCGGGCACCTGAAACACATCCTTGAACAAGAGAACATCTCGGCAGAACCGGTAGCGCTCAGCCTGCTGTCACGTGCGGCCGAAGGCAGCATGCGCGACGCGCTGTCGCTGCTGGACCAGGCGATTGCCTATGGCAGCGGCAGCGTACACGAAGAAGAAGTGCGCGCCATGCTGGGTGCCATTGATCAGCGCTATCTTTTCAATCTGCTGGAATCACTTATTTCAGGTGATGGCGCGGCACTGATGCAACAAGCTGATGCAATGGAAGAGCGCAGCCTGTCATTTGACGCAGCATTGCAGGAACTCGCCTTCCTGCTGCATCAGATCGCCCTGGCGCAAACCGTGCCACAGGCGATTCCAGCCGACTTGCCGGATCGGGACCTGATCATGTCACTGGCGCAACGCATCCCGGCGGAGCAGACGCAGCTTTACTATCAGATTGTTACGCTGGGCCGACGCGATCTGTCCCTTGCCCCCGATGAATTTGCCGGGTTCAGCATGACCCTGTTGCGCATGCTTGCTTTTTCTCCGACAGAACGAACCGCGCCCTCCATAAGGGCAAAATCTGCCGCACCGGCAACCCCAGTCACCTCAGTACCTGCTGATGAACCGGAACCCGGGCCGGCATTCAGGACGGATGATAATGAAAAAAATGAAACCGGCCGTAGTGTACAGTCTCCCGATACCGCCTTTAATGGCGACTGGAGAAGTTTTGTCGACAGTCTCAAGGGCGGCTTTTCCAAGACGCTGGCTCAGAACTGCGAACTGACATCGTACGACGAGAAAAGTATTGTACTTTGCGTCAGGGAATCGCAAAAACATCTGTTGGCTCCCAGCTATCAGGAAATGCTGAAAGCCGCTTTAAAGGAACGCTTCGGGAATCTGCAAATCCGCATCGAAACGGGTGGCAATGGCAATACGCCTGCCGCGCAGATCTCCCAGGAAAAAGCGCAGCGTCAGGCCGCCGCCGAGGAAGCCATCCGCGATGACCCTTTTATCCGCGATCTGACCGAAACGTTCGGTGCAAGTGTCAATCCATCCAGTATCAAACCCGTTTAAGGAGCAAACCAAAATGATGAAAGGCGGACTGGGCAATCTGATGAAGCAGGCCCAGAAAATGCAGGAAAACATGGCTCGTGCCCAGGAAGAACTGGCCAATACCGAAGTCGAAGGCCAGGCCGGCAACGGATTGGTGAAAATCCTCATGACCTGTAACCACAAGGTTCGCCGGGTAAGTGTCTCACCAGATCTGGTGGCAGAGGATCGTGACATGCTGGAAGACCTGATTACGGCCGCAATCAACGATGCGGTGAGCAAGGTCGAAGCGGTGAGCCAAGAAAAAATGGGCAAGGCCACGGCCGGCATGCCGATGCCGCCAGGTATGAAACTGCCGTTCTAGCGCGTGCTTTCACTCGATAGCCACAGGTTGGCCACCGGCCACACGCCGTCATGAAAACACCAACCGCGCTCGACCAACTTATCGATGCGCTACGCTGTCTGCCGGGCGTCGGACCAAAATCGGCGCAGCGCATGGCTTATCACCTGCTTCAGCGTGACCGTAAAGGTGCACAGCATCTGGCACAGAGCCTGGACGGTGCACTGGAACTTATCCACCACTGCCAGAAATGCAACAACTTCAGCGAATCCGGCGTTTGCGACCTGTGTGCTTCAGGCCGGCGTGATCCACACATTCTATGTGTGGTCGAAATGCCGACTGACCTCATGATGCTCGAGCAGACACAAACCTATGCAGGCATGTACTTCGTGCTGATGGGCCGTCTTTCTCCGCTGGATGGCGTGGGCCCTAAAGAAATCCACCTTGACCGTCTGCTCAGACGTGCCCAGGACGGAGAAGTACAGGAAGTCATTCTGGCCACCAACTACACGGTTGAAGGCGAAGCAACCGCCCATTACGTGGGGGAACTGCTGAAGGCGCGAGGCCTCAAGGTCAGCCGAATCGCTCGTGGACTTCCCATGGGCGGCGAAATCGAGCATGTCGACGTTGGCACACTGGCGCAGGCCATGCTGGAACGGCGCTCGCTCCGTTAGCATGAATCCCTTGAACAAGCACTGTAAGGTTGGAGTAATATTTCTGGCGCATGATTTTTCCCAACTCAACCCGACAATTTCTGGAGAACTTCAATGAACAAGAACGTGATTGCATCCCTGCTGGCATGCTGCGGCGCTTTTACTGTGCAGGCGGCAGACCTGGCCACCGTCAACGGAAAACCGATTACGCAATCGCAGGTTGATTTCATCCTAAAAGATGCGGCGGCCCAAGGAAGAAAAATCGATGACAACGTGCGGGCTACCATTGTTGAAAAGCTCATCAATACCGAACTCATCAATCAGGAAGCCCAGAATTCAGGCATCGACAAACAACCTGATTTCATGATGAAAGCCGAACTGGCCATGCGCGAACTGCGCATCAACGCCTATGTGGAAGATTTCATCAGAAAGAACCCGGTCGACGAAAAGGCCATGCAGGCGGAATACGACAAACTCAAGTCACAAGCAAAAGGCAAGGAATACAAGGCAGGGCACATTCTGGTCAAGACCGAGGAAGAAGCCAGGAGCATCATTGCCCAACTGGCCAAGGGCACTGACTTCGGCAGTATCGCGAAGGAAAAGTCGGAGGATCCTGGCTCCAAGGGTAACGGTGGTGATCTGGGCTGGTTCCAGCCGGAAGGCATGGTCAAGCCATTCGGTGATGCCGTGGTCACCATGCAGAAAGGCAGCTACTCCACAACACCCGTACAGACCGAGTTTGGCTGGCACGTGATCCGGCTGGAAGATTCCCGCGATATGCAACCGCCGGCTTATGATGCAGTCAAGAACCAGATCCACAACGATCTGCAAAGAAAACAACTGGACAAACTGATCAATGACCTGCGCGCCAAGGCCACTATTGTGAACAACATGTCATCAACAGCAACGAAATAATTTCGAGTAACACTGTCTGCAGCCACTTAATGTGCGACAGCTCAGGCTAGCGCAATTCAAGTCCAGGGGCAATTTCCGGGCATCCGCATTGTCCTTGCCTGGAATCAGCGAAAGGTCACTGTGGTAAAGCTGAAAAAGCTAAATCTCGAGTAGTTCCAGCAATTCCCCTGGTGTGGCAATCATGCCCTGAGCGTTCCAGGTTTCCGGCTGGTCATCCGCGCTCAAGTAACCGTAGGTTGCAACCAGAGTGTACATCCCGGCCGCCCGGCCTGCCGCAATATCGCGTTCTGCGTCACCAACGTACCAGCAGGAATCAGCGCGAACCCCCGCCTGTCGACTGGCCAGCATCAGCGTGTCAGGATGGGGTTTCGGCCGCTGACAATCGTCACCGCTGACGATGCTGGCGGCACGCTCGGCCAGACCCAGTCTCTGCATCAGCGGCAACGTGAAACGACGCGGCTTGTTGGTGACAACACCCCACGGCAGGTCATTCGCCTCGAGGCCTTCCAGCACCTCAGCCATGCCGGGAAATAAAAGCGGACGTTGGCAGAACACCTCGTCGTAAAGTTTCAGGTACTCCTCGCGCATGGCAGAAAAACTTTCGTCTTCCGGATCAAGGCCGAATCCTATACCCAAGAGCCCTCTTGAGCCATGCGATGCATAGGGCCGGATCACCTCGTCCGGCAAATAAGGCAACCCATGTCGTTCGCGCTGCAGATTAAGCGCCAGGCCCAAGTCAGGTGCAGTATCAGCCAGTGTACCGTCAAGATCAAAAAGAATGGCTGCCGGCTTCACGGTTTGACAGCATGCAGCAGATAGTTGACGGACACATCTTTGCCCAGGCGATAAGTCCTGGTCAGCGGGTTGTATCCCATCCCTTTCATCACCGAGACTTCCAGCCCTGCATGACGGCACCATCCTGCCAGTTCCGACGGTTTGATGAATTTTTCATACTCATGCGTCCCTCTAGGCAGAAGATTCAGCACATATTCAGCGCCGATGACGGCAAAAAGATAGGACACTAAATTACGATTGAGCGTAGAGAAAAAGACATGACCTCCCGGCCTGACAAGCGTGGCACAAGCAGAAACCACCGCCGCTGGATCCGGCACATGTTCCAGCATTTCCATGCACGTCACAATATCAAACCCGCATGGGTGTTCGATCGCCAGTGACTCAACCGCCTTCAATTGATAATCAACAGCGGCGCCGCTTTCCAGTTGATGCAAACGTGCTACCTTGAGTGCCTTTTCGCCAAGATCGATGCCCGTCACCTGCGCCCCGCGTCGTGCCATTGATTCGGACAGAATGCCGCCCCCACATCCCACATCCAGTACATCTTTACCATGCAGGCCTGCGAGGCCATCGATGAAATCCAGTCGAAGCGGATTAATATCGTGCAAGGGCTTGAACTCACTTTCCGGATCCCACCAGCGGTGTGCCAGCGCGGCAAATTTCTCCAGTTCCTGGGGATCTACGTTGATATTGCCGTTTGCAACCGCTTCTGCCATATTTTTGCCCTTTCTTTCAATTCGTTCCTGTCAAGCCGCGTCATTATTCCAGCATCGAGCACCGGTTCCCCGGCAATCCAGACGTGACTAACCTGATCACGCCCGACAACATACACCAGATGCGAAACGACGTCATAACAAGGTTGAGTTTCCAGGCCGGAAAAATCCAGTGCAATCATGTCGGCATATTTGCCGACTTCCAGTGAACCGATTTCATGTTCCATGCCCAATGCACGAGCCGCATTCATGGTGGCCATTTCAAGCACCTGCCAGGCAGGTACGGCTTCAGCATTGTCAGCTACGCCCTTGGCTAGCAAAGCTGCCATTCGCATTTCCGCAAACATGTCCAGACGATTATTGCTCGCCGCACCATCTGTTCCCAAGCCGACATTCACTCCCTTCCCAAGCATGGAAAAAACGGGCGCCAGACCGCTGGCAAGTTTCAGGTTAGATGTCGGACAGTGCGCGACATGACATCCCTGCCTTGCCAGCAGTTCGATTTCCCGAGAGGTTAAATGCACACCATGCGCGGCAATTAGATTGGGGCCCAGCAATCCCAGATCGTAAAGTCGCTGAGCGGGGCTTATTCCATATTGTGACTCACTTTGTGCGATCTCATCGCGCGTTTCATGCAAGTGGGTATGAATATTGAGATCAAGTTGCTCGGCGTAGGTCAGCACTTTCCTGAAGGTCTTGTCGCTGACAGTATATGGGGCGTGCGGAGCGAGGCAGGTTGTCACGCGGTCATAGTCAACGAGGACATCCCGGGCAGCCAAACCCTTGTGCAGATAATCGTCGGCATCAGATGCATAGGAGGTGGGGAAATCCAGCACCACCAGCCCGATGCACGCCCTGATACCTGATTCCATTACGGCATCGGCAGCGGCAATCGGGTGAAAATACATGTCTGAGAAACAAGTCACCCCACCACGCAGCATCTCTGCCACCGCCATCAGTGTACCGTCGCGTACAAATGCTTCTGAGACATGTGCGGACTCTGCTGGCCAGATACGTTCGTTCAACCAGCGCATGAGCGGAAGATCGTCAGCCAGTCCACGCATCAGACTCATGGCGGCATGTGTATGCAGATTGATCAGTCCCGGCATCAACACATGCTCAGGCAAGGATACGCTGGTATCCGGATTGTAGCTTTGCAATGCCTGTTCGTGCGGCAGGATATCCAAAATTCGACCGTCCTGCACTGCAATGGCATGCTTTTCGAGCACTTGCCGGCGAGGCACCACGGACACCAGCCAGCGAGGGGCAATCAGAAGATCAATCTGCTTTCTCATGCTCATATGATTTCCGGATACAAAAAAGCCCCGACCAGCGGGGCTTTTTCAGGATCAGCAATCAGCTTACTGTGCTACTTGACGCTGTGCCTCGATTTCAACCACAACACGGCGGTTAGGCTGCAGGCATTCAATCAACTTCTTGCCGCGAACACCCTTGCACTCTGCTACCGGCTGGGTTTCACCCTTGCCGACGGCATGCAGGCGACTCTCTGCAACACCCTGACTGGCAATATATTTCTTGACCTGTGCTGCGCGACGCTCGGAAAGCTTCTGGTTGTACTTGTCATCACCAATTCGGTCTGTATGACCGGTAATCAGAACCAGTTCAACTTCCGGATGCGCCTTCATCTTTTCGACCACTTCAACGTCGAGAATTCTCTTTCCTTCGTCCTTCAAACCATCCTTGTCAAAGGCAAACAGAACTTCGGCAGCCAATGTCATTTTGGCAAACGCTGGTTCCGCAGGGCCGATCGGCTCCGGTTGGGGCTGCATGGATGGATCCATCAGATCAGGCAACGGGCCGTCATCGTATGGCGCAACTTCATCCAGAGCCGCGGTTTGATAGGGCTCTGGCTCAACCGGTGCCGCCGCTACTGTTTTCTTGGGAGCACCAAAATTGAAAATCAGGCCAAGGTTAAGATAGGTATTACCGACGGTCTCTGTACCGGACCAGTTAAACTCGGCAAGACCGGAGCGCGCATCGGCACGGCTCCAGACATGGCGCAAATCCGCCTGCATGCCTATCGTTTCGGTAAAAAGGTACTGGAAACCGGCGCCAACATTGGCCATCCAGGAGGTCTTGGACTCGCCGACATTAACACCGCCAATGTGATAATCAATGTTGTTGCGTGCACCACCAAAACCGGCCAGCACAAACGGACGGAACTTGTCACGGCTGAACATGTAGAGAGCATCGACACCGAACAGGGTCTGCTTGTAATCCCCACGGGTCGGCAACCCACCAATGCTGTTGTCTGCATCGGCCTTGGAATGCGTCAGACCAAGCTGCACATCCCAATGCTGGCTGATTTCCTTGCCGAGACGAATCCCGTAAGCTGCATCATTATCAGCCTTCAGGTCACTGTCGGTATGCATGTATCCGATGGTGGGCATGAGATACATCGAACCCTGATACGCGTCTTCTGCCAGTACCGTGTTTGAAACCGCGCCAAATGTGCCTGCCAGTGCCAACGCAATCAACTTGTTTTTCATGAGGTTATATCCATTCTTTTCACAATTGAGATGAACTATACGGGACACGTCGTTTTAATGCAATTCTTACTGATTCCGGCAGCCCCGGTCTGTTGTATTTCCGCAACAACGCGGCCACTGATTGAACCCGCTCTGAATCGACCGGAGACTGTCGCAGGCTGTCGTGACAAAGAGCCCCACGAAAGCCAAGATAATCCGGATCCATTTCAGCCAGTCCGGTAATGTCTTCTAGGCCTAACGAGCCCGCCAATCCAGTCACAAGCCCCTCACTCCTGCCCTTCGCCACAAATTGTTGCAGCAACTCATGATCCAGCCACCGTTGGAGACTGCCTGAAAGCTTATCTGAAGTGTCCAGCATGACGCCGTGAAAACCGGTTTCGGCCAAAGTCTCCAGTAACGAAAAATCAGGCTGCTGATCGGCAAACAGCACTGCGACAATTTTGCAATAACCGCTGATGCTTGCCAGTGCGTTGGCACATTCGACGTGCCCCTCGCTTCCGAAAAATCCGACTTTGACAATATCCACTCCCGTATTTGCCATGCATTCCACGGCCTCGCACACCGTATTTTTCGACATTGGCAGATCACCTATTGTGGCGCTGACGGGCTTCCGGCCACCTACTAACCGGACAAGACTTTCCACCAGTGGATGAGGCAATGCTCCAAGAGCACCCAGTGCCGGGTTTTTCAGATCGATGATATCAGCCTCATTCATCACCATCCGCACCTCTTCTGCACTAGTCACGCTGGCCAGAAAAGCTGTCATGCCTGGTTTCTCCCGCTTCGTTCCGCACGATAATTTTCGATTTTCTCCAGCAGCCAGCCCCAGGCCTGCCACTCTTTTTCACCCGCGGTTTTTTCCATGGCAATTTCCAGGTATCGCAGTTCGGTATCGATTTTCTCGTCTGGCAGTATCTGCAATCTGCTGACGAGCACCGAAGCCTCGATCACGGCCGCCTGGGCACGATTGAATCCACGAAATGGGCGACAACTGACTTCATGCATCACATCAAATATCAGTTGTGGCCGGGTTGCATCCTCAATGACATCGACCAGCCTTAGTTCGCGATAAGCCAGCACATCTTCAAGCACGCATCCCCTGACTGTTTCTGCCGGATGTACCGGCCAATCGCGACGACCGGTGAGGCTGCCCGCAAAGATACGCACATCGTCGGTCAGATTGACAACTGCGGACCGCTCTCGCAACAGATTATCCAGACTGGTCGAAGGCCGGAACGGTGCGATCAGAACCTTTCCTGGGCGCTCGCGCACGCCGAACGGCGCAGCATGGGGGCTGCCATCCTCGTTCAGGGTGGTCACAATGGTTTCATAAATCACTTCACTCATTCGCCTTTGCCTCGCTTGGCCTTCAGCGATGCCTCCCGGTGTGCCACACGTCCGCGCGGATCAGCTTCAGTGGTATTGCAGCCCCATTGCAATTCCTCGTCCTGACTGTAACGCTTGCCCAATTGCCAAGCGATCTGCGCCCGTGCCAGCTCGACGCCAAGATAGAACGCATGGGATGCGTCTTCGTCCACGCCCAGCAAGGGATATAAGCGAAATGGATCGATATCGCAATGCGCACCGTCACGGTTGTATAAATGCACGCCATCTTCGGCGACCTGGATGCGAAAATTAGGATCCTTGACCTGCGCGGCCAGTTCGCTGATCTCAGCAGCAGAATAGGGAAACGGACGACGGTCGTGCAGACTTAGCAGGCCGTTGGAATAATCACGCGGCAAGCGCCGATCTTCATGCGCCGCCTGCATTATCCTGCGCGCCAGATTCGCTTCACGCACCGCGTTGCGCGCATGCGGGCTGACCGATGTAGCAAGCACCGCATTGATTTCCATCTCGGCAATCATGCCAAACAATATGGCGTTGATACCGGTGGTATCGGCATCGATCAATTCCGTCAGATTTCCCACACCCATCATGATCTGGATTTCTGGATATTTTTTGCGCAAACGATAATAGCGGGTGACCGATTCCGCAAAACCAAATGGAAGCGGATCCAGGATTGGATCGGCGATGAACGCCCTACCTTTTTTGTGCATCGCCTCGATGGCACGGTACAACGATGGCAGACTGCCCGCACGTGCTGGTATCAATACCGGTGTAGAAGTGACCTCGTCGGCGATCCAAAGTGACTTCTCGCTTAAACTCAACAGATAATCCGCACCGGCACGCCCGGCACGCAACAGTTCCTCCGGATCGAGCGAATCGACGCTGACCTGCAATCCGAGTGAACGAAGTGCCTGGATCGAGTCTTCAAGATGCGGAAAAGGTGTATTCGGCAAGCAGCCAAGATCGATCACATCGGCTCCTTGCTGACGGTACAATTCTGCGCGGGCCACAATTCCATCCACCGTCAGTCCGGTCGCCTCGACGATCTCGGCAAATATGCGCGTCCCAACCCGTGAAAGATCTGGCGGCTTGCCACCCTGACCGAAATATCGAGGAATATCTTTCAGGTCATCTGGGCCACGCTCGACCGGCACGCCATATTTCTGCGACAGCGGAGCAAGATCCCCCTTGCAAAGCCCTGGCACCAGGATACGATCAGCTCCGCGCGCATCCGGCAGGCGACGAACAATGAATTCCGGGGTCATGAGCGCAGCGACTGAGATACCGAGCTGTGCCACCTGATAATCGAACGCTGCCGGCTGCATGGCTGATAACACCTTATGCAGGCTGTTTTCGGCAAGCTTGCCGGTCAGGAAGAGCAGGTTTTCAGGCATTGCAATCTGGCCTGAATCGCCGCCTCGAGTTGCTGCATATCAGCGGCGACGGTGGTTTCCTCGAAAGTTTTGAGCTTTTCCATGTTGTCGAGGTCGATGCGGCGTGGATAGACCTTGACCACATGCTCGCGTGGCGCATCCGATTCCAGTTCCGGCTCGGTATCGCAGGCGAACACAATGGTGGGTACTCGGCATTTTCCGGCCTGGGCAAAGATATTGGTCACCAGATTATCCGAGATTCCGCACACCATTTTGGCCACGGTATTAGAACTGGTCGGAGCGATGACCACAGTGTGATATACACCCTGGTAAAAAAACTCCACAGGTACAGCGCTCGCCGTCTTGTCGTGAAACACGCGCCCGATCTTGTGCGTGTAGCCATATTGCTGGAGGATTTCGGCGGCAGCCTTGCTCAGAAACAAATCGACATCATCCAGCTTGTGCATGATATCGATGCACTCACGCAGGTAATGTCCGGAACCCGTCAGCGCCCAGGCCAGCCGGCGGCTTTCGGTCATTGTTAGCTTCCGAAGGGGTGGCGAAGCACGATGGTCTCGTCGCGCTCGGGTCCGGTGGAAACGATGTCCACAGGAACTTCGCACAGCGCTTCCAGCCGCTTGAGATAATTACGCGCATTAAGTGGCAAGTCTTCCCAGCACTTCACGCCAAAGGTGTTTTCGCTCCAGCCCGGCATGAATTCGTAAATCGGTTCACAACGGGCAACATCCTCCGCCCCCACCGGGAGCAGGTCGACCACCTTGCCATCCAGCTTGTAGCCGGTGCAGATGCCAAGCTCCTCTATGCCATCCAGCACATCCAGTTTGGTAATGCACAAGCCTGTGACCCCGTTGATTCGCGCTGAACGGCGCAAAGCAGCCGCATCGAACCAGCCACAGCGACGTTTGCGCTTGGTGACGGTACCGATCTCCCTGCCTTTGTTTGACATCTGGTAACCTGGGGTCAAATCGGTCTCGATATCCAGTTCACTGGGGAAAGGACCGCCGCCGACGCGGGTGCAATAGGCCTTGGTAATACCAAGTACGTAATGCAGCATGTTCGGCCCCACACCGGCACCGGCTGAGGCTTGGCCTGCTACGCAGTTGGATGACGTGACGAACGGATAGGTGCCATGATCAATATCGAGCAAAGTGCCCTGGGCACCTTCAAATAGCAGATTGTCGCCGGCCTTGTGTGCAGCATAGAGGGCCGCCGAAACGTCTGTCACCAGTGGACGGACATACTCGGCATGCTTCATGGCAGTCTCGAACTCGGCCTGAAAGTCCACCCCTTCGGCACCGAGATGACGGGTCAGAACGAAGTTGTGGTAGTCCAGTACTTCACGCAACTTCTCGCCGAAACGATCCGGGTAGAACAGGTCATATACCCGCAATGCACGTCGCGCCACCTTGTCCTCATAGGTCGGACCGATCCCCTTTCCGGTAGTACCGATCTTGTTATCGGGATTGCGAGCCGCTTCACGCGCCTTGTCCAGTCTGACGTGATAACTCATGATCAGCGGACAGCCCGGACTGACCATGAGGCGGTTACGCACCTCCAGGCCGACAGACTCGAGTCCGGTGATCTCATCCAGCAAATGCCCGGCATCCAGCACCACTCCGTTGCCGATATAGCACTTCACGCCTTCGCGCACGATACCGGACGGAACCAAATTGAGCTTGTACTCACGTTGCTGAGCACCCTGACCGATCACCAGCGTATGTCCGGCATTGTGCCCCCCCTGAAAACGCACCACACCTTGCGCGTGATCAGTCAGCCAGTCAACGATCTTGCCCTTGCCCTCATCGCCCCACTGGGTGCCGATGACAACTACATTCTTGCCCATATTCCGCCTTTTTTATGTGACTGGAGCGACTGTCCAGCCCTCTCCGCTCTTGACCAGCATCCTGTCACAATCCAATTCCCTGCGATGCGCCTCGTGACCCGGCAGATCGACAACCACAACTTCTCCAACAGCCCTCAGCTCATCAATCCTGCGCGCAAGTTCCGGATCATCTGAATAGGGCGCAAGAATTCCTGTCCGTTGTGGAACTTCCGGTAACAACGCGATCAGTGCCCGCATATCCATGCTGAAACCCGTTGCGGGTCGTGCCCGGCCAAAAGCCTGGCCCACCTGATCGTAGCGCCCTCCCTGTGCCAGCGCCCCGGAAACCCCTTCGGCATAAGCAGAAAACACCATGCCGCTGTGATAGTGATAACCACGCAATTCGGCCAGATCAAAACTGACCGCAACATCGAGATCGGCCAGCCCCTGCGCGGCACGTTTCAGTTCCTGCAGGGCCAGTTTGATTTCGGCGAATTGAGGCAGACAATGCTGAGCTTCCTGCAACACTTCGATTCCGCCGTAAAGTGAAGGTAACGTCCGCAATGCCTCCCTTGTTGCAGTATCGAGACTAACGGTCATTTCCGTCAGCCCACTCGCATCCTTGGCCTGCAAGGCAGAGAACATCTCGGCCTCCAGCATGGCATCTATGCCAGCACGCTGCACCAGCGTACGAAAAATGGCGACATGACTGAAATCCAGTTGTGGTCTGGCAACTCCGGCCAGCCGCAAGGCATTGACCAACAGCTTCTGAATCTCCAGATCGCTTTCCAGTCCTGCGTGACCAAAGAGTTCCGCGCCCAGTTGCAGAGGCTGACGCGTCTGGGCCGTGCCTCCGGGGCGCGTGCGCAGCACACTGCCGGCATAGCATAAACGGGTGACGCCCTGCTGATTGAGCAAATGAGCATCTATTCGGGCGGCCTGCGGTGTAATGTCGGAACGGACCCCCATCAGGCGCCCGGATAACTGGTCGACCACCTTGAATGTCAGCAGATCGAGATCGTGGCCGACACCTGTAGTCAGCGATTCCAGATACTCGAGCAATGGCGGAATGACGAAGCGATAGCCATGCGAATGGAACAGATCCAGCAAACTACGGCGCAGCAATTCCACCCGCCGCGCATCGGCGGGCAAGATGTCCTCAATATATTCGGGAAGTATCCAGCGACGCATCATTCAATTTCCGTTTGCAACAGACGCTACGACACCATCAGGATCAAGACGAGGCCACCCAACATGGAAGCCATGCCGACGAACCGCAACTGGCCGTCCTTTAGTTCGATCATACGGCGAAACGTCTGGCGCCATGACGAAGGGGCCAGGAGTGGCACGATACCCTCCATCACCAGCATCAGGCCAAACGCCATCAAAAGACTATTATTCATGTCCTGCCCTGTTATTTGCGCACACCCGAATCCTTCAGATACTTGAAGAATTCGGAGCTGGGGTCGAGTACCAGCACGTCAGATTTGCTTTTGAAACTGTTGCGATAGGCTTCCAGACTGCGATAAAACGCATAGAATTCCGGATTTCTGCCATAGGCGGCTGCGTAGGTCTCGGTCGCCCTGGCATCGCCCTCACCCTTGATTCTCTGCGCATCACGGAAGGCTTCGGCCAGAATCACTTCGCGTTGCTTGTCTGCATCGGCCCGGATCTTTTCAGCTGCGCCGGCCCCCTGAGAACGCAGATCATTGGCCACTCGCTTGCGCTCTGCCTCCATGCGCTGATAAACCGAATCACTGACTTCCTGCGGCAGATCGACACGCTTCAGGCGCACATCCAGCACCTGAATGCCCATCTGACGCGCCTCTCCATCTGCCTTGTCTCGCAGAATATCCATGATCTTGGCGCGTTCGCCGGAGATGACGTCATGTATTGTGCGCTTGCCAAACTCGGCTCGCAGACCATCATTGACCACCTGTGACAAACGGGCTTCAGCCTGCTTTTCATCACCGTGTACCGACACGTAATATTTTGAAGGGTCAACGATCTTCCACTTGACGAAAGAATCGACCAGCACGTTTTTCTTTTCACTGGTAATAAAACGATCCGGTTCCACCCAGTCAAGCGTGACGATGCGTTTCTCAAAATAGCGCACGTTATCCACCAGCGGAATCTTGAAATGCAAACCGGGGGTTTTCTTGACCGAAACAATCTCGCCCAGACGGAACACGATGGCATATTCGCGCTGGTCAACGCTGAAGGCGGAAAGACTGATCAGCACCAGCAGGCCGATCAGGCCGGCAATGATAGATCCTGGATTTTTCATGGACGGGCCTCCCGATCACGACTGCGGAAATTGTCACGTGAGCGTGACTCGTTTTCCGATGTGGCTTGTGGCGCAGGGGCAGGCGCCGGATTGACTATAGCCTGGGTGGAAGGAGGGACCGTCCCGACCAGTTTTTCCAGTGGCAGGTACAACATATTTCCGCTTCCTGACTTCTGATCCACCATCACCTTGCTGGTGCTGGAAAGAATCTGCTCCTGCGCCTCGATATAGAGTCGCTGGCGGGTCACCTGGGGGGCCTTTTCGTATTGAGCCAGTACCTGCGAAAAGCGGCTGGCATTACCCTGTGCCTCGTTGATCACCCGTTGTTTGTATCCGCTGGCTTCCTCCATCAGGCGCGCCGCGTTGCCGCGTGCTTTGGGAATCACGTCATTGGCATAGGCCTGGCCTTCATTCTTCTGCCGCTCCAGGTCCTGTCCAGCCTTGACCGCATCGTCAAACGCCGCTTGCACCTGTTCCGGTGGCTGAGCATTCTGCATCGTCACTGCAACAATATGGATGCCGGATTTGTAGCGATCCAGAATTTCCTGCATCAATTTTTTGGCTCGTGCGGCAACCTCAGCACGCCCTTCATAAAGCACAAAGTCCATTCGGCTCTTGCCGACAATTTCGCGTATAGCAGTTTCAGCTGTACTGCGAACGGCATTTTCCGAGTCGCGGTTATTGAACAGGAAATCCTCCGCATTATTGAGGTTGAACTGGACGGCAAACTGCAAATCGATGATGTTTTCGTCGTCCGTCAGCATCAACGATTCGTGCAGTTCGTGAGAGCGACCCTGCCCCCCCTCACCGGCTCCGCGATAACCGACCTCGATGGTGCGCACCTGTTCGACATTGACCACATCCACCGTTTCGATCGGATACGGTATGTGCCAGCGAGGACCAGGCTGCGTGGTTTCAACATGCTTACCAAATCTGAGCACCACGCCGCGTTTGCCCTGATCAACAATATAGAATCCGGTCCCCAGCCAGATCACCGCGATCAAAGCAACGATCATGCTGCCACCAATACCGGCGTTATGCGAACCGGGTGGCTGGGATGAAGGAGATGGTTGCGGCCCCTTGTTGCCCTGGCCAAACAGGGCATTGAGACGGCGCGTCATGTCGCGCATGATTTCATCGAGGTCGGGCGGCCCGTCATTGTTCTTGCCACCCCAGCCCGGGTCATTTGATGCCATATTCGATAGCCTGTTCAATAGAAATATGCGATGCGCCAGCAAGCGCTCATCAAGAATATTCGGATGCCAACTCCAGATCCGACTGTGTTTGTTTCATCCGGGAATGGTGAAGCTCGATCAGCGTCTGCCTGATCAACTCCATGCCAATACCATTGCGCGCCGATACCCAAACCTTGCGGATTTTACCATATTCGTCCCGCTCCATGCCCGGCTCCATGCCTGCAGCATCAATCTTGTTCATCACCAGCAATTGCGGAACCTCGCTGGCTCCAATCTCAGCCAGAACCTTGCAGACCTCTGACATCTGCTCATCCCGCGCGGGACTGGCCACATCTACCACATGCAACAGTAAATCAGCCTCGACCGCCTCCTCTAGCGTCGCTCCGAATGCTTCGACCAGCGTGTGAGGCAATTGACGGATGAACCCCACCGTATCTGAAATCACGACCTGACCGCATTCCGGGATATACAACTTGCGCGAGGTGGTATCCAGTGTGGCAAACAACTGGTCAGCAGCATAGGTACCTGCCTGTGTCAGCCGGTTGAACAGCGTGGACTTGCCGGCATTGGTGTACCCGACCAGCGAAACCGATAGCACACCCGATCGCCTGCGTGAACGTCGCTGCATGCTGCGTTGCCTGCCGAGTTTTTCCAGTTTTTCCTTGAGCAGTTTGACCCGTTGTCGAATCATGCGCTTGTCAAGTTCCAACTGGGTTTCGCCCGGCCCGCCACGCACACCGATACCACCTTTCTGACGCTCCAGGTGGGTCCATCCCCTGACCAGTCGCGTCGCGAGATGCTCCATCTGTGCCAGTTCGACCTGAAGTTTTCCTTCATGGCTCTTGGCGCGCATGGCGAAGATTTCCAGGATCAAACCGGTACGATCGGCGACCCTGCATTCCAGGATTCTTTCCAGATTGCGCTGCTGCGCGGGGGAAAGTTCGTGATTGAACACAGCAACCCGGGAATCGGTCTCGCGCAGCAATGAAGCTACCTCATCAGCTTTCCCGCTACCGATAAAAAGTGCGGCATCGGGCCTGGCGCGACGTCCCTCTACAACACCACGCACCTCCAAACCGGCACTGGAGGCCAGATGCCTTAACTCCTCAAGACTATCCTCGTAACCGGGATCGCCAAAATCGAGACTGACCAGTACAGCGGCGTCGCCGCCGTCAGGACGATCAAACATCAGTCTTCTGTATTGTCCTGGCTATGGGGAATATTGACGGCGCGCGCCGGCACAATGGTTGAAATGGCATGCTTGTATACCATTTGGGTCACGGTGTTTTTTAGCAACACGACATACTGATCAAACGAGTCAACCTGGCCCTGCAACTTGATTCCATTGACCAGATAGATCGACACCTGCACATGTTCCTTGCGCAAGGCATTCAGAAAAGGATCCTGCAACGATTGACCTTTGACGGACATGAGATTCTCCCTCTTTAGTGGGGTGATTCAATGAAGTTAAACTCTACGCGAAATTGCGCCAGTTTGCTACTCATCCCGACGCCATCGTGCTAACGTTATGGGGGTAAAAATCAAAAGTACAAGCCCATGAAGCTGACCTTTAACGGCGCCGCCGGAGAAGTCACCGGTTCCTGCCATCTGATCGAGACCGATACCGTACGTTTTCTCGTGGATTGCGGGATGTTTCAGGGAGGGCGCGAAGCCGATATCAAGAACCGGCAATTCCCCGCATTTGATATCCGCGATCTTGATTTCGTTCTGCTCACACACGCTCACATCGATCATTCCGGGATGTTGCCTCGCCTGGCTGCTCTGGGTTTTGACGGCCCGATTTACTGCACCATGGCCACTGCGGAATTGCTGGAAGTGATGCTACGGGACAGCGCCCATATCCAGGAAAAAGAGGCCGAGTGGGAAGCGCGACATCAGCATGACAATCGTCGAAACCGTCACCGTCCGGCTGAACCGTTGTACTCAATCGCGGACGTCGAGAAAGCGCTGAAACTGGTCCAGCGCACAGAGTATGGCATTGAAATTCGCCCGCACAACGATATCGTCTGCTGCTTTCGCGATGCCGGGCATATTCTCGGCTCTGCCATTATCGAAACCTGGGTTGAAGAACTCGGCGTGCGACACAAAGTTGTGTTCTCAGGAGACCTCGGACAGCCAGATCGCCCCATTCTGCGCAGCCCGGCCTGCATCGAGAATGCAGACGTCCTGTTGGTCGAATCCACTTATGGCAACCGATTGCACAAGGCTTTGCCGGATACCCTGGATGAATTCGTCCATGCCATCCGGCACACTCTGGAAAAGAAGCACGGCAATGTCATCATTCCGGCTTTCACCGTAGGCCGTACACAGGAGATTCTTTACCTGCTGATCGAACTGACCCGGCAGCGCCGCCTGCATGGCCTCAAGGTTTACGTCGATTCACCGCTGGCCCTGGCGGCCACCGAAATCACCATGCGCCATATCGAACTTTTCAATCAGGCCGCACAGGAACTCATGGCCTGGGGCCAGGATCGGCGCAAGGAAATGCCGGATATCCGTTTTGTGCAGGACGTGGAGGAATCCATGTCGCTAAATGAAATTCGCTCCGGCGCCATTATCCTTTCTGCCAGCGGCATGTGCGAAGCTGGCCGCATCAAGCATCACCTGCGCTGGAATCTGAATCGTCCCGAATGCAGCGTGCTCATTACCGGATTTCAGGCCATGGGCACGCTGGGAAGGCGATTGGTAGACGGTGCCAGACTGGTCAGGATATTTGGTCACGAGATCCCCGTGCGTGCTGACATCTACACCATAGGCGGCCTCTCTGCCCATGCCGACCGTGATGCCCTTCTGGACTGGCTCAGACATTTCAAAAAGCCGCCACACCATACTTTTATCGTGCACGGAGAATCCAGCACAGCAGAAGATTTTGCCAATCATGTGCGCGACCAGCTGGACTGGAATGTACGAGTCCCGGAACTTCAGGAAGAGGTTGAACTTTGAATGCGATTGGCAACCGCAGCTACTTCCTGACCCTGGCAGGGGTTCTGCTGCCCACTTTCATCTGGTCGCTGGTTGCACCGCATGACCTATTTACCTGGTTTCTTGAAGTACTGCCAGTGTTGATTGTTTTTCCGCTGCTGGCCAGCACCTATCCCCGCTTTCCACTGTCCAGACTGGCATACAGCCTGATTGCAATCCACGCCATCATCCTGATGGTGGGGGGCCATTACACCTATGCCGAAATGCCGCTGTTCAACTGGCTTCGGGATGAATTTCACCTGGCCCGCAACTATTACGACCGTCTCGGCCATCTCGCCCAAGGCTTTATTCCAGCCATCGTAACTCGCGAAATCCTGCTTCGAAAAACACCTTTGCCACGAGGAGGCTGGCTGTTTTTTCTGGTCACCTGCGTTTGCGTGGCAGTGAGCGCAAGCTACGAATTTTTCGAGTGGTGGGTTGCACTCGCCAGTGGAAGCGATGCAGTGGCATTTCTTGCCACGCAAGGTGACATCTGGGATACCCAGTGGGACATGTTTCTGGCGCTGTGCGGAGCAATCACCTCACAACTGCTGCTGGCCCGGTGGCATGACCAGTCAATGGCATCTATTGCAGAACGCTAATGAGGAATCCAGTTCCAGTAGTCTTTTTCCGCTACAGGCTCGCGCTCGAATGCCCGCTTCATGCGGTAATTGTGAATTGCCCATAGCTCATCGGTTACATCGGGAGGAAATCCGTGCCGGTTTCCCCGGGTGTCAAAAAGGAGCCCGTCCAGATATTTTTCAAATTCCGGTGCCTCCCATAGGCTGATCATTTTTTCGATAATACCGGGGAATTGTGTCGAGATTTCTTTAGGATAAATCGCTTCATCACCGCCAAGGTATTCCAGGAGTTTATTGTTCACGTTCAGCCTCTTAAGTGATTTGATCGCTAACGGGCCCCATCATAATTCCAAATTCCTGTTTATGCTACGTCAGGTTATGGCGCATTGGTAACACGCCCGATTTTCTGCCTGATCAAGGGCACGGCTGCCTGTGCCGCTTTTTCCCCCTCCAGAATAGCCTCGTGTTTTTTGGTGAAATCTCCCGCACCGAATCCCCCGGTTTCAGGACGAATGAGAATGTCGGCATCGACAAGTTCGCGGCTGCTGATGGACTGTCCCATGATGGCAAAGGATTGTAAAAAGATATCGGTCAGACCGTTGATTCTGGCGTATTTCGGCTTTGCGGAAATATCCACCGCGATAATCAACTCGGCTCCCATATCACGCGCAACTTTCACCGGTACCGGACTGGTCAACCCTCCGTCCACATAATCACGACCGCTGATGGTGACCGGCTGAAATACCCCGGGCACACTGCTCGATGCACGCACGGCCTGCCCTGCATTACCGCGACGGAATACGACCATCTCACCGCTATGCAAATCGGTAGCCACCACCGCAAAGGGCTTGAGCAGTTTCTCGATCGGGCGATTCTGCACTGCCTTGTTGATGTAGTTCTGCAGCGCTTCACCCTTGATAAACCCGCGGTCCGGGACGATCCAGTCACCGACCGTATCTTCGTCGAGCTTGAAAGCAATTTTCTGCAAGTCAAAGCCGGAATATCCGGCGGCATAAAGCACACCCACCACGCTGCCGGCACTGGTGCCAACCACCATGTCAGGAATGATGCCTTGCGCTTCAAGCACCTTGATGACACCCACGTGTGCAAACCCGCGCACGGCCCCGCCACCAAGAACCAGAGCGATCCTGGGCGGGGCGGCCGGTTTGGGTGGTGCGACAGCCTCCTGTCTGGCAGGCTGCGGCGGCGGAGTGACGGCCGTTTGCGGTTGATTCACGGCACAGGCCGAGACCAGAATCAGAAGCCATCCCCACAGAAATGAGGGTTTCACCATCATGACTAGATTTCCCCCTTGCGCGCCTTGTCCATGATCCAGATCAGCGTATCTTCCATCTCCTGTGCTGCTGCTGCTGCCTTCCGACTATGATTCTTAATATGATTAAGCGCATAGGTAGGACGATCCAGTGAGAGATACATCTGGCCCTGTTTCTCGTAAATGGCGATACGGCAAGGCGCAAATACCGCAAACTCAGGACTTTCCAGGAGAATTTCAGCACCAATGCCGAGGCTGCAGTAACTGCGCACCTCGATAATGCCCTGTAATGGCAGTCCGCGCTCCTTGATATGCTGCCCGATCGGAAAGGTCGCGGGGCTGACGAAATTCTTGCCGTCCGCCGCCACCTTCATGCTGATCACCACATCCTCATAGGTGACGCCCGGCTCAACCCTGACCGTATAGATCGGCGTGGCTGGATCAATCGGGGGCATGGGGCCGGCAAAGGTCAGCAACGGAAAAATCCACAACAATCCGGTCATCAATATCCTGATCATGAGCAACTCCTTTTCGGGGGATTCCCCTCATCTTTGGCAAAAGCAACCTGATTCAATGACGATGGACAATACGGCCGGGTTGACAGTTCACCTTCCTGAATCGATTCTCTCACGCCCGCAAATACGACGGCGCATGCAGGAGTCATAGAAGTATCGAAAGAAACTGCCCGACGTCAAATTGCGCACGGCAACCCGGCGTCCGTTCACAAGTCACATCACCGAATTCACTGCATGACGATCGAGATGCGGAGCAATCGACTGAATAAATTCATAAATGTATCCCCGCAGATAGGCATCACGCCTTACGGCCAGATAAGTCGTGCTGTCCGGAAATAGATGCGATGCATCCAGCATCGCCAGATTGCGGTCACGCTCACTACTGTAGGCCATGCTGGCAAGCAACCCCACCCCAAGACCCAGTTCTACGTAGGTTTTGATCACATCCGAGTCAATGGCGGTCAGTACGATATTGGGGACCAGTCCCCGTGCCTCGAACATGCGTTTGACAGAAGTGCTCCCGGTAAAGCCAAGATCGTAGGTCACGATAGGATATTGCGCGATCTTTTCCAGCGTCAGCGGCACGTCGCGCAATAACGCATGTTCCAGCGGAACCACCACACAGCGGTTCCAATTGTAGCAAGGCAATGCCAGCAGTTCGTCGCGATCAGCGATGGATTCGGTCGCGATGCCGACATCGGCCTCCCCGCTGATCACCAGCTCCGCCACCTGCGACGGGCTGCCCTGATGAATATGCAGCTTGACGCTGGGATAACGCTCGATGAAGGCCTTGACTGCGGGCGGAAGACGATAGCGGGCCTGGGTGTGCGTGGTGGCGATGGTCAGGGTACCTTCGCTGTCGCGGCTGAAATCCTCGCCAACGCGCTTGATGTTGTCCGCTTCGCGCAACATGCGTTCCGCCATATTCAGAATGGCCTGCCCCGGCTCGGTAACGCTGGTCAGTCGCTTGCCGCTGCGGTGAAATATTTGCAAGCCCAGTTCTTCTTCCAGCAACTGAATCTGCTTGCTGACTCCAGGCTGCGAAGTGTGCAGGGCTTCGGCCGCTGTTGAGACATTAAGATTCTGGCGCGCGACTTCGCGGATGTAACGCAACTGGTGAAGCTTCATGACTGAACACGCCCATATTTATAACCGGATGGAATAAGATAGAACAACTTATTCTTTCTCGCAACAAGCTAGGCTTGATATAGTGGCGCCCTCAATTCTGCATTCACTTTTTTATGGACATTGGTTATATCGTTTCCGGCTTTCTGGTCGGACTTCTTGTCGGCGTCACGGGCGTCGGTGGCGGGTCCCTGATGACCCCGCTGCTGATGTTTTTGTTTGCCTTCAAGCCCGCCGTCGCGGTTGGTACCGACCTGCTTTTTGCCGCGATCACCAAATCGGGGGGGGTGCTGGTCCATCACGGCAAGCACCAGTCGGTCGAATGGCGCATCGTTGGTTTGCTTTCTTCCGGCAGCCTTCCGGCGGCCATTGCCACGCTGTATGCGCTTGATCACTTTGCCAAGATAGGCAAGGACATTACCCATACAATTACTTTCTCGCTCGGCATCGCACTGATCCTGACGGCACTGGCACTTTTCTTCCGCGCCCGTCTGCAAAAAGCTGGCAGAACCACCGAAAGCCATCAACCCGGACGTTTCCACCATCTACAGGCACCTGCCACCGTGTTTATCGGCCTGGTGCTCGGCGTGCTGGTCACCCTGTCTTCGGTCGGTGCGGGCGCCCTCGGCACGGTAGCCCTGCTGTTCCTGTACCCTCGCCTGCCAACCGTAAAAATCGTCGGCACCGATCTGGCACACGCCATCCCTTTGACTGCGATTGGCGGATTTGGACACTGGCAACTCGGACATGTCGATTTCACGCTGCTCGGCAGCCTGCTGATAGGTTCGCTGCCTGGCATCTGGATTGGCAGCCATCTGAGCGCCAGAATCCCGGAAAAAGTGTTGCGCCCGATACTGGCCAGCATACTGATGCTGATCGGCTTCAAATTTGTTTTTTAGAAGATTCTGAATATGTACATTTACGACGACATTGACCAGCGGATAGTCGACGAACGCGTCGCCCAGTATCGCGACCAGACGCGCCGTTATCTGGCCGGCGAACTGACAGACGACGAATATCGCCCGTTGCGTTTGCAGAACGGCCTCTATATCCAGCGTCACGCCCCGATGATGCGCATCGCGGTTCCCTATGGACTGATGAATTCGCGCCAAATGAGGAAACTGGCGGACATTTCGCGTCGCTACGACAAGGGTTACGGGCATTTCAGCACGCGCCAGAACTTTCAGCTTAACTGGCCCAGGCTGGAAACCGTGCCGGACATTCTGGCGGAACTCGCTACCGTGCAGATGCATGCCATTCAGACTTCCGGTAGTTGTATCCGCGCCATTACGACCGACCAGTTTGCCGGCATTGCGCCGGATGAAATCGTCGATCCGCGCCCGCTGATTGAAATCCTGCGCCAGTGGAGCAGTTTTCATCCGGAATTCTCCGGTCTGCCGCGCAAGTTCAAACTGGCCGTGAGCGGCTCCAGACAGGATCGTGCCCTGGTACAGGCACACGACATCGGGCTGGAATTTTATCTGGATCCACAAAATAAAATTGCCATCCGCGTCTGGGTCGGCGGTGGGCTGGGCCGCACCCCCATTCTTGGAACTGTCATTCGTGAACATCTGGAATGGCAGCATGTGCTGACCTATTGCGAATCCATTCTGCGCGTTTATAACCTGTACGGCCGCCGTGACAACGCCTACAAGGCGCGTATCAAGATCCTGGTGAAAGCACTGGGCGCGGATGAGTTTGCACGCCAGGTGGAGGAAGACTGGGAACATCACAAGGATGGCCCCGGTACCATTACGCAGGCAGAGTTCGACCGCGTGGCAAGCTTCTTTGCCAGAGGACGCCATACCGTTTTGGCCGATCAGGATGCCGCTTTCGAGACAGCCAAAGCCAGTCATCCTGCCTTTGCCCTCTGGACTAAACGAAATGTCCACGCACACAAAGTGCCTGGCTATCGTGCGGTCACGCTTTCTCTCAAACCAACCGGCACCGCGCCCGGCGATGCCACGGCTGAGCAGTTGGAGGTGATGGCCAATCTCGCCGAAAAATATTCGTTCGGCGAACTGCGCGTCTCGCACGAACAGAATGTCATTCTCGCCGACGTCAAGCTTGGAGACCTGTTTACGGTCTGGGAAGTTGCCCGTGTACACGGCCTGGCCACCCCCAACATCGGCCTGCTGACCGATATCATCTGCTGTCCCGGCGGCGATTTTTGCTCCCTGGCCAATGCCAAAAGCATTCCGATTGCTCAGGCAATCCAGGAAAAGTTTGACGACCTCGATTATCTGCATGACATCGGCGACATCGAACTCAACATCTCGGGCTGCATGAACTCCTGTGGACACCAGCACGTCGGTCATATCGGCGTACTGGGCGTCGACAAGGATGGCTCAGAGTGGTACCAGATCACCATCGGCGGCAAGCAGGGTTCGGACGCCAGTCTCGGCTCGGTCATCGGCCCCTCCTTTCCGGCGGGCGAAGTCCCGGGCATGATCGAGAAACTCATCGCGACCTACATTGCTGAGCGCAATGAGGAAGAACGGTTCATCGACACCGTACGCCGTATCGGTGTGGCTCCGTTCAAGGCTAGCGTTTACTTGAAGGAGGCAGCGTAATGTCTAACCTTATCAAGAACAATGCCGTTGTAGCCGACGACTGGACTCTGGTAACCCTGCCCGCCCCGGCTGAAGAAAACGTGCGCAAACAGGCGGGCAAAGTAGTCATTTTCAGGGTCACCGGAGAAGCCGCGGCAACGCCCGAGCAAATTCGCGGCACCGTGATCCATCCGGGCGGGAAAATCCTCGTGCCATTGACCGTATGGCAAGTACGCAAGGATGAGTTGGCCGCCCGAGCGGATCGGGGCGAAGTCGGCATCTGGCTTGAAAGTTTTGAGTTGCTGGAAGACCTGCATAAGAGCCTGGCCGACATCAACAGCGTGCCCGTGATCGCCATCCATTTTCCACGTTTCGTTGATGGACGGGGCTTCTCGATGGCCAAGCTGTTGCGCACACGCTACGGCTACCGGAATGAATTGCGCGCAATCGGCGACGTCCTGCGAGATCAACTGTATTTCATGCACCGTTGCGGCTTCGATGCCTTTTCCATCCGCGCCGACCGCTCTGCCGAAGATGCACTCGCCAGCCTGCGCGACTTCTCCGATCCCTATCAGGGTGCCGTGGATAATCCGTTGCCGGTTTGGCGTCGGCATACACGCGTTTCTCACCATGCCGCAACGGCTGACCGGGTATTTGCCCGAAGCGAAGACGAGGTGGATTAATGAATCTTGAAGCCAGAATCAATGCTGCGGCGGTTCTCCTGGAGCGCATCCAGGATGAATTCAGCCCGGCCACGCTCGCCAGCAGCCTGGGGGCGGAAGACATGGTGCTGACAGACCTGATCGCGAAGCATGCGCCAGGCATCAGCATTTTTTCTCTCGACACCGGCCGCCTCAATCCGGAGACCTACGATCTGCTGGCCAAAGTACAGGATACCTACGGCAGCAAAGTCGACATGAAGGTGTTCTACCCACAGGCTGACGTCATTCAGCAGTACGTCGAGCGGCACGGAATCAACGCTTTCTATCACAGTGTGGATTTGAGAAAATCCTGCTGCGGCATCCGCAAGGTCGAACCCCTAAAACGGGCATTGGCCGGTCACAAAGCCTGGATCACAGGCATGCGCCGCCAGCAGGCCGTAACCCGTGCCAATATGGCCGTAGAAGAATTCGACCCGGATCACGACCTGTTCAAGTTCAATCCGCTCGCAGACTGGACTGAAAAAGAAGTGTGGGAATACATCCGCACCAAGGACGTGCCGTATAATGCGCTGCACGATAAACACTATCCCAGCATTGGCTGCGCGCCTTGCACCCGTGCAATTTCGGTGGGTGAAGATGTCCGGGCAGGACGCTGGTGGTGGGAAGACGAAGCTGGCAAGGAATGCGGCCTGCATGTAAAGAAGATCTGACAATGACCATATCCACCCTGACTCATCTGCAAACCCTGGAAGCAGAATCCATCCACATCATGCGTGAAGTGGTGGCCGAGTTCCGCAACCCGGTGATGCTCTATTCCATCGGCAAGGATTCCAGCGTGATGCTGCACCTGGCACGCAAGGCTTTTGCGCCTGGCCCGTTACCTTTTGCCTTGCTGCATGTCGACACCGGCTACAAATTCCACGAGATGTATGAGTTCCGGGACTGGTTTGCCAAAGAGATCGGCGCCAGGCTGATCGTGCATCGCAACGAGGAAGCCATTGCTGCCGGCGCGCACCCGTTGAAACTGGGCGTGGCCCGCTGCTGTGGCGCGCTCAAGACACAAGCACTGCTGGATGCGCTGTCGCAAGGCGGATACGACGCAGCCATGGGCGGTGCACGACGCGATGAGGAACGATCCCGCGCCAAGGAACGCATTTTCTCTTTCCGTGACGAGTTCGGCCAATGGGATCCGAAAAACCAGCGCCCCGAACTGTGGGACCTGTATAACTGCCGCATCCACGATGGCGAATCCATCCGCGTTTTTCCCATTTCAAACTGGACAGAAATGGACGTATGGCAATACATCAAGCTGGAAAATATTCCCATCGTCCCCCTTTACTACGCCAAGGCTCGGCAGATGGTCAAACGCGGCAGCATGCTGATCCCCGCCGATGATGCCGGAAATCTGAAACCGGGCGAAGTGCCGGAGACTGTCACCTGCCGATTCCGTACACTGGGTTGCTCGCCCTGCACCGGCGCCGTATATTCCACTGCGACCACCATAGACGAAATTGTGGCCGAAGCGGCAACCGCTACCCGTTCCGAACGTGAAACCCGCATCATCGACCACGGCAGCAATTCGATGGAAGACAAGAAGAAGGAGGGGTACTTCTGATGACCTCTAGCGACAAGACACTCCTCGACGCCGTCGATACCGAACTTTTACGTTTCACCACGGCCGGCAGCGTGGATGACGGCAAATCCACCCTCATCGGTCGCCTGCTGGTCGACAGCAAGGGTGTGTTTGAAGATCAGCTCGACGCGGCCAAATCCGCCGAGGACAAAAAAGGTGCTAAAGGCGCACATCTGGCACTGCTGACAGACGGATTGCAAGCCGAGCGCGAACAGGGCATCACCATCGACGTGGCCTATCGCTATTTCGCCACACCCAAGCGCAAATTCATCATTGCCGACACCCCGGGACATGAGCAGTACACGCGTAACATGGTCACCGGCGCCTCGACCGCTCACCTCGCCATTATTCTGATCGATGCGCGCAAGGGTGTACTGGTGCAGTCCCGCCGCCACGCCTACATTTCCCGTCTGCTTGGCATTCCGCATCTGGTAGTCGCGATCAACAAGATGGATCTTGTGAACTATTCGCAGGAGGTTTTTGACCAGATCAAGGCCGATTTCACGGCGTTCCACAATAAGCTGGGATTTAACAGCGGCGACATCACCTTCATCCCGATCTCGGCACTGGAAGGCGACATGGTGGTAGAGCGCGGCGACAAAATGCCGTGGTACGAAGGTGAGACGCTGTTGGGCAAGCTGGAAAGCGCCCCGATTGAAGGCAAGCTCAACGCCGAGGACTTCCGTTTTCCGGTGCAACTGGTCAGCCGTCCGCAAACCGAAGACCTGCATGATTTCCGTGGCTACATGGGCCGCATCGAATCCGGCTCGGTCAAGGTAGGAGATGAAATTACCGTATTGCCGTCCGGACTGACTTCGCGTGTAAAGGAAATTGTCACTTTTGACGGCCAACTCGAGCAGGCTTATGCCCCGATGTCGGTGACCCTGACCCTGGAAGACGAACGCGACATTTCGCGCGGAGACATCCTCGTTCACACCGGCAACCAGCCTGATGTCAGGAAGGAGCTTGAAGCCACCGTCTGCTGGATGCACGAAACCCCATTGCAGCCCGGGAAAAAATATCTCGTCAAGCACGCCACCAATACCGTCAAGATATTGGTGAGCGCTTTGCAGCAGCGCATGGATATCAACAGCATGGAGCAGATTCCATCGCCGCCAGAACTCAGAATGAACGAGATCGGCCGCGTGGCGCTCAAGCTGCTCAAACCCATTGCGTGTGACCCCTATCGCGAGAACCGAGCCACGGGAGCCTTCATCATCATTGATGATTTCACCAATCAGACGGTAGGTGCCGGGATGATTGAGTAGGATGAAGCTGCTAGAATTACGTAAAAACTGAAATCCGGAGAACTCAAATGACGTATGTCGTAACTGAAAACTGTATCAAGTGCAAATATACGGACTGTGTCGATGTTTGCCCCGTCGACTGTTTTGTAGAAGGTCCCAACTTCCTTGCGATCGATCCGGACGAGTGCATCGATTGTACTTTGTGCGTGGCAGAATGCCCGGCAGAAGCGATTTTTGCCGAGGATGACGTACCGGCAGATCAGCAGGAATACATCGAGCTCAATGCCAGGCTGGCCAAGGTCTGGCCGACGATTACCGCACGCAAGGAGCCGTTGCCGGATGCGGACAGTTTCAATGGCCAAAAAGGCAAACGGAATCTTCTGGAAGAGTAATCAATCCGACTCTGATTCCAAAAACGGGCGCTCAACGCGCCCGTTTTTTATTGCCTGCACTCATTCATGACGGCTTAACTGTTCTTCGAATTGCTCTATCGGTAACGGTCGGCCAAACAGATAACCCTGGTACTTGGTACACCCGGAAGCAAGCAGCAATTTTCGTTGTATTTCCGTCTCCACGCCTTCCGCAATGACATTCAGATTCAGACTTTGTGCCATGGCAAGGATCGTGCGCACGATCGCCTCGTCGCTTCTGTCAGTGGCAAGATCACGGATAAATGACTGATCGATCTTGAGTTGTTCCAGAGGCAGCCGCTTCAGATATTGCAGGGAAGAATAACCGGTACCAAAATCATCAAGCGAGAACCTGACACCTAACTGGTTCAATGAATTCATGACGGCAATGGTGTCCTCGATGCTTTCCTGCAACATGCTTTCCGTCAGTTCCAGCTTGAGCAAACCAGGATTGATGCCATGGCGTTGTACAGCCGATGTCACCTGATCAACAAAATCAATCTGGCGGAACTGCTTAGCACTCACATTCACTGCCAGTACCAGTTCGCGAGTCCTGGTATCGGATTGCCATCGATGGATCTGTGCACAGGCCGTTTCAAGCACCCACTGCCCGATGGGCAGGATCAACCCGGTTTCTTCGGCCAGCGGGATGAATTGCACCGGAGAGACCAGACCGCGCTTGGGATGATTCCAGCGTATCAGCGCTTCCGCTCCCAGCGCACGTTGCGAATCATCCACCTGAATCTGGTAATGCAACTGGAATTGGCTGTTTTCCAATGCCTTTCTCAAGTCACTTTCGATCGCTACACGTGCATTAATCGTTTCCTGCATCACTGGATCAAAAAAACGCAGGGTGTTTCGCCCTGCTTTTTTGGACTGGTACATGGCAATGTCCGCCTGCTTGAACAGAATATCCAGCCCTTGTTGGTTGCGATTGAACAGGGTAATGCCAATGCTGGGGGTACTGTGGTGTTCATGCTGCCCGAGCCGGTATGGCTGACTGAGCAGGGCCATGATCTTTTCGCCGACAGCCTCTGCCTGGGCAGCTGCTTCCATGGCTGCAGTGCTCAGGCCTTCCAGTACGACCACGAACTCATCCCCGCCAAGCCTTGCAACCGTATCATCCTCACGCACACAGGCAACCAGACGATGTGCCACCTGCTCCAGCAGCAAGTCTCCGAAATCGTGGCCGAGCGTGTCGTTAAGGGTCTTGAAGTTATCCAGATCAATAAACAAGATTGCGCCTTCATTACCCGTTCGTGCGCATGAGGCCAAGGCCTGCTCCAACCGGTCAACGAGTAGACGGCGATTCGGAAGATGCGTCAATGGATCATAAAAAGCGAGGGTTCGGATCTCTTCTTCCGATGCGCGACTGGCGCTGTTGTCTCTCAATGTGGCAACGTAATTGGTCACGCAGCCATCCGGGCCTTTCAGGGACGTGATCACCAAATGCTGAGGATAGGTTTCGCCATTCTTGCGACGATTCCAGATCTCGCCTTCCCATACTCCGGTCGCATCAATGCTCTGCCACATGGCCGCATAGAAGGCTGCATCGTGATTGCCGGAACTTAGCAGCTTTGGACTCTTGCCGATCACATCGTCCGAAGCGTAGCCCGTAATTTTTGAAAAGGCGTCATTCACGTTAATGATCGTCTTGTGAGCATCGGTGATCATGATGCCTTCACGGGTATGTCGATATACACTGGCCGCAATCCGGAGCTGTTCTTCGGTCAATTTGCGTTCGGTAATGTCTGCTGAATAGCCATGCCACAGAATGGCGCCGTTAGAGAGCTTTTGCGGCTGTGCATCAACATGCCACCAACTGATCGTTCCTTCCGTACCAACCACACGGTAATCTGCTCGCAAAGGCTGCATGCTGTGCACCGAGCCCCGGATCGACATCATCATCCCCTCCCTGTCCTCCGGGTACAGGCAGGCAAGGAACGTTGACCAGTCGAACAAGTGCTCTGCACCCGGGGTACGGACATCCAAACTCCCATGGTTGACATAAGGCAAAGAAAATTGCCCATCAGGAAGCAATTGCAACTGAAATAATTTTCCCGGAACCTGCTCTGTGAGATCACGAAGCAGCATTGAGGCTTGTTCCCGCTGACGGGCGATCCGCAACAGGAAAAAGGCCCCAAAAACCAAAGCCGCCATGCTGCCTGCCGAGACCGTCGCAATCAGCCTTGTTGTCTGGTGCCAGTCAGCCAGAAACAGACGGTCAGTAATGGTCAGGTTGATGATGAGCGGAAACTTTTTCAGTACCCGCACGGCCGCCAGCCGAGGAACCGGTGAACCGGCATGGGACAGGCTGGGTCCGGTCGAATAAATGACCGCATCCGTCTTTTTCATCACTTCCACAACCTGATGTGATGTCCCGGCAAGGTTCTGCTTACCGATCATGTCGTCCTGATGCGGCCAGCGAGCCAGCAGGAAAAAGTCACGCCTGAGCAGCGTAATCGAAGCATCCTCGCCCAGATTCCTCCCCAGACTGGCATAAAACTGTGTGAATTGATTGACAGAGACACCGACGACAACCAAGCCCAGAAACCTCCCTTGAGAATCGTTCAAGCGCCGGCTGAAATAGAAGACCCAGTTACCATTCACCTTGTTCCTGACCGCCTTGCTGATAAAAACGCCATAGTCGGGATTGTCCCGACGCAACTGGAAATAGTCTCGGTCCGAAAGGTTGATCGGCGGGGCAGGAAATGCTCTGGAAAAATTGATGATTTCCCCGTTGGCTGCAACGATGGTAGCTACATCTACATAGGGCAGACCCGCAATCTTGTCACGCAATACATCAAACATAGCCTCGGTTTTTGCCTTCGTGCGCAGTTCGACATCGTTGCGGATTCCCAATGCGACAACATGATCGGTGATGCTGTCGACTGCCGCCTGGGCTGACACCATCGTCTGGTTGGCATGTTCTTCCAGCAACAGGGACAAATCGACAAGATGGCGACGCCAGGTCTCCATTTCCCTGTCTCGGAGATAATTAACCGAAATAACCGACGTGGCCAAAATGCTGACGATCAGGATGATGGTCGCAGCAATAATGAAATGTCTGGTCTGAAATTTTCTGTTGTTCATCGGCAATGAGGAAATGAAGCAGACTTGGCCAATAAACCCTCAGCCTCCAGTTCAGAAGTCATAGTAGCGGATAGTGTTTCCTCCAGCTTCTTTTGCCTGATACATGGCTGAGTCAGCACACTTGAGAAGCTCTTCTACCTTTTCCTCGTGATTGATGAAAAGGACGGCGCCAATACTCGCCGTACACTCGTATGCCAGGGAACGGTTCTTATCCCCGCCCAGATGATAAGGGGCAGCGAGCGCCTTGCTGATTTTTTCGCAGACTAGTCTTAACTCTTGACTGGATTCATCTGCATCCAGATCCAGTTCATTCAGCAAGATCACGAACTCGTCCCCGCCAAAGCGCGCAATGGTATCGGTGGCCCGCACGCAATGGTGCAAACGTGAGGCCACTTCAACCAGCAGCATATCGCCCATGAGGTGGCCGTGCTTGTCATTCAGCGGTTTGAAATGATCCAGATCGAGAAAGATCAGTGCCCCATAGAACCCGCTACGCTTGCTGGCAGTCATGGCCTGAATCAGGCGATCATTGAAAAGACGTCGGTTGGGCAGCCCGGTTAATGCGTCGTTAAAGGCAAAATTGTAAATTTCTCCTTCAATTTCCTTACGCTCGGAAATATCAGTGAATATGGACACATACTGCGTGACAACCCCGTCATCATTTTTTATGGCAGTGATATTGGATTGCTTGGGATATATATGGCCGTCTTTGTGCCTGTCCCAGATTTCACCTGACCATGCGCCATGATCCAACAGGCATTGCCACAATTGCGAATAGAAATTCGCATCATGACGGCCCGAAGCCAGAATGCGCGGATTTTTTCCGAGCACTTCTTCCTTTGAATACCCGGTGATCTGCTCGAACGCCTGGTTGACCTGGATAATTGTTGCTTCGGCATCCGTAATCATGATGGCCTCGTGCGAATCAAATGCCACAGCTGCCACGCGCAGTTCCGCCTCAACCTGCTTGATCTCCTGAATGTATTTTGTAATCGGGCGAAATACCAGAAAATAAAGCAGTGGAAGGCAGTATATCGAGAGCGCCGACGCGTCCACCAGCGCCTCAACCCATGGCTGCATCCGTGGCATCTGGGTGAACGCCAGCATAATGAGTCCTTCGCCGGTAAATATTGCACACACCAGTACCAGAATCAAACGCCAGGCGACATTGGCATTGATCGGCATCTTGCTGTTCTCTTTAATCGCTAACGGCATTATGCTGAATCAGCGCAAAAATTAAGAAAGCAAATCTTGATCACCTTTCTCTCCGCTTGTACATTCAGATGAATTCCTGAATCTCATGTTTTTGCCGTCGGCAATGCCGATTAACGAGTGTTAATACTAACATTGATGATGAATATTTTGCTATTTCAAGTCAACCATTTAACCTCTTAGCATCGCCGCCTGCCATCTTGGTTTGCAATACGAAAAACAAGCTTTCTGGACTCTTCCACAAGCAAGACGATGGATGCAATGGCTACAGAAATCAGCCAATCGGCAAACGTCAAGTCGGTGGTATTAAATATGTATTGCGCTGAGGGCCAGTGAACAACCACCATCTGCAACAGCAGAACAATGCCCAGAGAAAGCCAGAACTTGCCATTCTCAAAAAACCGGTGATTAAAAACGCTACCTTGCTCTGCACGAGCATTGAAAATATTAAACAACTGGAACAGCACAAAGGTGGTAAAGGCAAGCGTGACGGCATAACGATGTCCATAGTGCGCCAGACCCCACGAATAAGCCGCCAGTGTACCTGCCGCCATCAGCATTCCATAAAGCAACAGCACCGCAATCCGTTTTCCGGTCAGAACGCTGGCGCCTCGTCCACGAGGGGGAGTATGCATGATGTCGGCTCGGGAGGGTTCGACGCCAAGCGACATGGCAGGAGGACCATCCATGATCATGTTGATCCAAAGAATCTGAATGGCCGTGAGCGGCGTGGCAAATCCCAGAAACGGTGCGCCCATCAGGGTCAGCATGGCACCGATGTTGGTAGATAGCTGGAACCGCACGAATTTGACGATATTGTCGTAAATGGTTCGGCCTTCCTTGACCGCACCCACAATGCTGGCAAAATTATCATCCGCCAGCACCAGCGTAGCCACTTCACGGGTCACCTCGGTGCCGGTTACACCCATCGCGACACCAATATCGGCAGCCTTCAAGGCTGGCGCGTCGTTAACTCCATCGCCCGTCATTGCCACCACGTGGCCCTGACGAAGCAGGGTTTGGACAATACGCAACTTGTGTTCAGGCGCAACTCGAGCAAACACGCCCGTCCGCTCCACCAATTTGGCCATTTCATCTGGCGCCAGCAGCTCCAGATCGCGGCCTTCGTGAATTTCGCCGGTCAGGCCCAGTTCCCTGGCAATCGCGGTCGCAGTATCACGATGATCGCCTGTGATCATCTTGACAGCGATCCCCGCTGTCAGACAGTCGCGGATGGCATCGTGCGCCTCCGGACGGGGCGGATCAATGATACCCACCAGTCCGATCAACGTCAGATGGTCTATCCACTGCAACAAGTTGTCATCCGGATCAAAATCCTTCGCAGGAATCATCCGGCCTGCCACGGCAAGGACGCGTAACGCAGCACATGCCATGTCAGAATTTCTGGCTTCAAACTGATCGCGCGCTACATTGTCCATGAACGCATTCCCGGCGTTGTCCATCCAGTTGTCCGCTTGCTTCATCAACACGTCGGGAGCGCCCTTGACCCATATCTGCACCTGATCACCCGCAAGATGGAAAGTCGCCATAAACTTTTGCGCCGAATCGAACGGAATCTCTGCAATGCGGGGATGTTGCCGCCTGAGTTCATCCACATCCGCATCCGCCTTGACGGCCAGCGCCAGCAAAGCTCCCTCGGTTGGATCGCCGGTCAGCACCCCGTCCTGGATATATGCATCCGAGCAAAGCACAACGGGTACCACCAATGGCATAAACAGTCGCCTGTCCTCAACATCGCCAATAATGCCCCTCCCTGAGTAACCCTCACCGCTGACCAGATAATCCCTACCTGCCATAAAAAGTCGCCGCACCGTCATCTGATTAAGCGTCAGCGTGCCGGTCTTGTCAGAACAGATCACCGTGGTGCATCCAAGTGTTTCGACGGCAGACATTTTTCTGACGATGGCATTTCTTCTCGCCATGCGACGCATACCCAGTGCCAGAGTAACGGTCACGACTGCGGGCAGGCCTTCCGGAATTGCCGCCACAGCGAACGCAATAGACGTCAGCACCGTCGTTAACAGATCATCCCCCCTCAGTACACCTATCGCAAAAAAGAGGGTGACGATCACTCCCGCAAGCACAGCCAGTTGTTTGCCAAGATGATCCATCTGGACTTGCAATGGTGTGGCCGACTCTACAACGCCGGCCAGCATTCCGGCCAGGCGCCCCATTTCGCTCTGCATGCCCGTCGCAGTCACTATCGCCTCGAGGCGGCCCCGGTTTAGCGTGGTATTCATGTAGACCATGCAGGTACGTTCGGCGAGAACCGCATCGGCTGCCACCGCTGCCACTGATTTCACGACCGCATGGGATTCACCGGTCAGCACTGCTTCGGCAACTTCGACGCTGTGTGCCTGTAACAACCGTGCATCGGCCGGAACATGATCACCGGCTTCCAGCAGCAACACATCGCCCGGCACAAGATCATCTGCCTCCACCTGCTGCACCCTGCCCTCGCGTCGAACCCGTGCCATAGCAGGTAGCATGCTCTTCAAAGCGGCCAGCGCAGCCTCGGCACGATGCTCCTGTATAAAACCGAGAACGGCATTAACAAGAATCACCAATCCGATCGCCAAGCAATCCTTAAGATCGCCCACTACCCCGGCAAGTATTGCTGCAATGATCAGGATGATGATGAGGAGATTCCGGAACTGATCGAGAAATCTCCGCCAAGCCGGTCGCGGAGGCTTTTCAGCAAGCCGATTCCGCCCATAACGCCGTCGCCTTGCCTGCAGTTCATGTTGACTCAGGCCCAGCGATGGATCGATTCCCAGATCGGAAGCAACCTGTGTTGCCGATTTCGCGTGAGGGGCTATCCCCGATAGTGTGATTTCAGATTTCACCACGAGATTGAAACACAAAGCCCCCAGCAAGTGGGGGCTCTGCAACTTATCTGATTAGATTGATGTACTTTACGGATGTGGCTACTTCCCGTTCACCTTGACTGGCACATACAGGGTGTTTTCCCCACGTTGTATGAGCAGTGCAATCGTCTTGCCGGAAACCACCGAATCCACCTGCTTGTTGAATTGATCCACAGACTGGATTTCCGTATTGTTTACCGCCAGCACCACATCTCCGCGACGGATGCCTGCCTGCGCCGCACTGCCCTGGGCATCGACGACCAGCACGCCATTCTTGCCGTTAAGTTTTTTCTTCTGTTGCGCATTGAGATCGCGCAACATCAGTCCCAGACGATTGGCTTCTGCCTTGGCTGGCCCGCGTGAAGGTCTGGCAGCTTCGTCCTTGTCATCGGGCATCTCTCCGACCTTGACCGACAAGTTGCGTGTGGCATTCTTGCGTAATATTTCTATCGTGGCGTCTTTGCCCGGCCTGGTAGAACCCACTGCACGAGGCAGATCAGACGAGGTTGAAATGACCTTGCCGTCAAACTTGAGAATGACATCACCTGGCTCCAACCCACCTTTTTCGGCCGGACTACCCTTTTCGACCCCGGCTACCAAAGCTCCACTGGTATTCTTCATGCCGAAAGACTCGGCCAGTTCCTTGGTCACCTCCTGAATCTGGATACCCAGCCAACCGCGCGAAACCTTGCCACCAGCCTTCAACTGATTCTGCACATCCAGCGCCACATCGATGGGAATTGCAAACGACAGACCCATGTAGCCCCCGGAGCGGCTGAAAATCTGCGAATTGATACCGACCACCTCGCCCCTCATGTTGAACAATGGCCCGCCGGAGTTACCGGGATTGATAGCGACGTCAGTCTGGATGAACGGGACATAGTTTTCCTGTGGCAGGGCACGGCCCTTGGCACTTACAATCCCGGCTGTCACAGTATTTTCCAGACCAAAAGGTGAACCGATGGCCACCACCCACTCACCGACCTTGAGCTGGGTTGGGTCTCCCAATGTCACCTTGGGCAGATTGCTTGCTTCAATTTTGAGCAACGCAACATCGGCACGACGATCAGAGCCGATGATTTTGGCCTTAAATTCTCGCTTGTCGATCAGTTTGACAATGACCTCATCGGCGTCACTGACCACGTGAGCATTGGTCATCACGTAGCCATCGGCGCTGACAATGAATCCCGAACCGAGCGACTGGGTTTTGTAGTCCTGCCCGCCTCCTTGTCCGCCAGGTGGCTGAAAACGCCGGAAGAATTCGTAGAACGGATCATCTTCTGACATCCCGGGTGGCAACATGAAACCTGGTCCACCTCCCCCATGTACCGTCTGCACGGTGCTGATGTTCACCACAGCCGCCCCCTGCTTTTCGACCAGTTCGGTGAAGTCAGGCAATTCCTTGGCTAATACGGGATTGACAAATGCAAAGAACAAACCGCTCAAAACCAACAGTCTTTTGATCATGTGATTACCTCGAACATTGACGAACAATACTTGAATCGTTGCGGCGCAACATCACCGGCTGATGGGGTACCAGACTGGTCGCAAACTTTCTGAGCAGCATCAACCCCGCCGCGAGACCAGCCAGAGCTCCTACAACTGCATACAAATCCTGCTGTGCTTTTGTCAGCCCCATCCATGCGCCTGCCAGACCGCCTGCACAGACGAGCAACAAGGGAAACAGATAAGCCACCAGCGAACCCGCCAGCAGACCGCCCTCCTCCAGTGCGATGACAACCCGGTCGCCGGCTTTGAGCTCCAATATGTTGGGTGCAGCAATATCCATCCTGCGACCGCCAAACAGTCGGCCCCAGAGCGAAATGCCACAGCCACGACTTGATCCGCAAAGCCCGCATGGCTGGCTGCGCTCGATCTCCAGATGGGCCATCGCGCCTTCGACCCGGACGACAACTGCCTGCTCTTCCATCACTTATTACGGAATGTAACCGCGTTGGAAAACTGCGCTAGCGTGGCAGGGGGGACCTCGCCCAGGACCACAAGCTGATGGCCACTGCCAATATTGACCAGCACGCTGGTAGCCCCCTGATTGAAACCACCCTTGCGAGCTGGAACACTCTGTACGGCCTGCTCGATAAACAGTGAAACCGATGCCAGACCATCCCAGAACACGAGATGATTGACCGGATGATTTTTTCCGGGAATGCTGCGCTGAACCTGCTCGATCTTGCGAAATCCCGGAGGGATCTGTCCCAGACTCCAGTCATCCCCCTGTACGCTGCTCGGCGTCACTTTCTCTTCAGGTGTGATCAAATAACTCTTGCCACGTTGCACTTCGGGATGAAACCAATCCATGGAAGCACTTTCCATCAGCAACAGCTGATTGAACCCTACCTGCTCGACCGTCTCATCTCTGTCGTTGATAAATGCCATTTTAAGCAGCAAACCGGAAGCACGATCCAGCCACATTCTGCACCGGTACCGGTAGCGGTCGTTTGGCTCAAGAACAAGCAACTGAGCGTCACGTCCGCCTATACGTTCGGTTTCGCCAAGACGAGCCTGGTAGTTGGCCCGAATATCCTCTGAAACTCGAGGAAGCACCGCCGGAAACCCGTTCTGCAGCCTGCGCTTGTCAATCATGATTTTACCCTCGCGCTTGGGCTGATAAATGACGGCTTCGTTGCCTTGACGTAACACCTCGCGTGGCAAGCCATCCAACTGCACCACACGAGCAAACTCGCCCGACTGGCCGTAATTCATATGCATGATCTGCAACGAGTTGACGGTGTTGCCCGCCTGATATACGAAAATACCCTTGAAGTTGAGTACGTGGGCCGCCTGGCTGGCTTTATCGACCAATTCCCAGGGATCGGGTTGTTCCGCCTCGGCAAAACCGAATCGTAAAAGCAGAACAAAAAGCAGAAGCTTGCGTATCATACGATTCAGTAACCAGGCTCAGAATAAGTCACGGAACGGATATCGTATTCGTGTTGCATGCCGTTGCTGGGTGCATATTCACGGTGGGCCAGCATGTAGCCGTCAAGCACCTCCGGCGAGATCGTGTTCTGTGCAACCGATGGCTGCAGGGTGTTTGTCTGCGGTGCAATGCCGCCCTGTGTTTGCCAGACCATCCAGCCAACAAATGCCACCGCAGCCACACTGGCTGCCATCGGGACCACATAGACAGATCGCAACCCATCCAGAATCCGACGACGGCGTGGCGCCAGGATGGCTGACTCTGCTTCCAGTTGCCGCATGATGCGCTCCTGCATGCCAAATTGTGCCACCCCGTCACCACGCATGGCATCACCGATCAAATGCCAGGTCGCCCAATGGTCCGCAGCTTCGTTACTCTTGCGCAAGTACGTGTACAGGTGGGGGCTGGATTCCAAATCCACTTCACCATCCATCAATGCCGAAATTTGCTCATTCATGTCAACACTCCTTAACGTCATGGCTACCATCGTTTATCCTGCGGGGTATCAAGCAACGGTCGCAACTGGGTTGCAATTGCATCTCGTGCCCTGAAAATTCTGGATCGCACAGTACCAATCGGGCATTCCATCATGGTGGCGATTTCTTCGTAACTCAGGCCCTCGATTTCGCGCAGAACGATGGCTGTCCTCAAATCCTCTGGCAAGGCATCAATTGCCGTTTGTACGGTTTTGGCAATTTCCTTGGTCATGAGTTCACTTTCGGGTGTTTCTACCGTACGCAACTCATCACCGTCCTCAAAATTCTCAGCGTCCTCGATCTCGATTTCGTTTTGCGTCTGCGGCCGACGCCCCATGGCCACCAGATAATTTTTGGCAGTATTGATGCCAATACGATAAAGCCAGGTATAAAAGGCACTGTCACCGCGAAAATTGGGTAACGCGCGGTATGCCTTGATAAAGGCTTCCTGCACCACATCTTCCACCTCGGCCTGATCGCGAATAAAACGGGACAGTAGCCGACCGAGCTTCCGCCGGTATTTTTCTACCAGTAGCCCAAAAGCCTGCTTGTCTCCGCGCTGCACGCGCTCGACCAGTTGCTGATCGATATCACGGTCGCTCATCAAGAGCGCTCTCCCTTTTATTGCTTATTGTGTGGCGAATCTAGTATACCGTTCATCGAATACTGTACGCAGCAAAGAGACAACGCTAAACTTGGATTGGTTCAATTAATGGCCCTGAAAAATTTTGCGGAAATTTGATGTCCTCATCGTAGGTAGCGGCCTGGCTGGCCTGTCACTGGCGCTTCAGTTGGCACCAGTGCGTAGTGTTTGCCTCGTGACCAAGCGTAATCTCAACGATAGCGCCAGCAGCTGGGCACAGGGAGGCATTGCTGCGGTGCTGGCCGACGACGACTCCATCGAGGCGCACATCCAGGATACGCTGATTGCCGGTGCCGGATTGTGTGATCCGGAAGTTACACGTTTTGTTGTCGAACATGGCCGGGAAACCGTCGAATGGCTGATCGATCAGGGGGTCCCTTTCACCCGTGAAGAGGACGACAGCGGTTTTCACCTGACCCGGGAAGGCGGACACAGCCGGCGCCGTATCATCCACGCTGCCGATGCCACCGGTCATGCGGTGCAGGAAACGCTGGCGGAAAAAGTCCGCCGGCATCCCAACATTACTTTGCTTGAAAACCACATTTCGGTCGACCTGATCACATCAAAAAAAATCGGCAGACGCAGCAACCGTTGCCTGGGTGCCTATGTTCTCAACAAGCAGAATGGCAAGGTTGTGACCATCGGCGCGATGAATACCGTTCTGGCCACCGGCGGCGCAGGCAAGGTCTATCTCTATACCACCAACCCCGATGTCGCGACGGGTGATGGTGTGGCCATGGGCTGGCGCGCTGGCTGTCGCGTTGCCAACATGGAGTTCATGCAATTTCATCCGACCTGCCTGTACCATCCGCAAGCCAAGTCCTTCCTGATTACGGAAGCCGTACGCGGAGAAGGCGGCCTTCTCAAACTTCCAGACGGTTCGCGCTTCATGCAAGAGCACGACGAACGAGGGGAACTTGCGCCCCGCGATGTGGTTGCGCGGGCTATCGACTTTGAAATGAAGAAACGGGGCATCGAGTGCGTTTACCTCGACATCTCGCACAAACCGGCTGACTTTATCCTGTCCCACTTCCCCACCATATACCGGCGTTGTTTCGAGCTTGGCATTGACATCACCCGACAGCCGATCCCGGTCGTGCCGGCCGAACATTACACATGCGGCGGACTGATGACGGACCTGGATGGACGCACTGATATGCCCCATCTTTATGCCATAGGCGAAACTGCGTGCACGGGTCTCCATGGAGCCAACCGGCTGGCTTCGAATTCATTGCTTGAGTGCCTGGTGTTTGCGCAGTCAGCGGCAAGGGATATCCTGACCCGGCGCAATTCGGAAATGCCCGAACTGCCAAACTGGGACGAAAGCCGCGTCACAGACGCCGACGAGGAAGTCGTCATTACCCACAACTGGAGTGAATTGCGGCGTTTCATGTGGAATTACGTCGGCATCGTACGCACCAGCAAAAGACTGGCGCGTGCCCTGCATCGCATCGACCTGCTACGTGACGAGATTCACGAGTTCTACAGCAATTTCCGTATCAACGCGAACCTGATCGAACTACGGAATTTGCTGCAGGTCGCCGAACTGATCGTCAAAAGCGCGATGGAACGCCATGAGAGCCGTGGCCTGCACTTTAGCAAGGATTACCCTGAGACCATGTCAGATGCCGTTCCAACAGTGCTCACCCCATCCAACTATTACAGTCTGCTGGACCAGAACCACGGTCATAAACATCAATAACGGATTCCATTATCAATCATGTTTTTCTTCAAAAAAAAACCGGCCCACTCCATCACCATTCTCCCGCATCCTGCCATTTGTCCTTCGGGTGAGGTCGTCCCGGCGACAGTGGGAAAATCCATTGCGGAAATCCTGCTAGCCAACGATGTCGAGATCAGTCATTCTTGCCAGTTGCAGTGCGCATGCACCACTTGCCACGTCTATGTGATGGAGGGTGGTCATTACGTCAAATACATGAATGACGAGGAAGACCGTATGCTCAACAACACAAAGGACCGCTCCAAATGGTCCAGACTGGCCTGCCAGGCCGTGTTCGAAGGAGGCGGAGACGTCGTTGTGGAAATCAGGGAATAAGGCTCGATCGCTGCGCCTGCGAACGTTTGAGTTCTCACAGGAAACGAAACGATGGGTTGTCACGCCGGGTGACCCAAAGCTATAGCCGACGAATCATCTTGCGCAGACCGGGATCATCCGCTACAGACTCAATGGCAAAATCCATCGATCTGGCCAAATCGATCATGTTGGCGTTTCGGGCCAGGACATCCCCCTCGATCAACTCCAGTCCGCGTTCCCGGGCAACTTCCATGAGCCGGTCCATCAGCTTCCGGCCGACACCCCGAGATTGCCAGTCATCCGCCACCGCCAGGGCAAATTCACAGCTTTTTCCATCCGGATTGATGGCATAACGGCTCACTCCGATCTGGATTTCCTTGCCACCTTCCACCACCGTGGCAACCAGTGCCATTTCACGGTCATAATCAATCTGGGTCAGGTTCGAAAGCATGCTCGGCGAAAGTTCGCGCATGGCATCCATAAACCGGAAATAGCGACTTTGCTCGGACATGGCGCGCACGAATGATTGAACAAGTTCAGCATCCTCAGGGCGCATGGGGCGCAGGGTGACATCGTAACCATCCTCCAGTTGCCAGTGCGTCACCAGATGTGCCGGATAGGGGCCGATCGCCATATGGGCATAGCGGTCGGCAGAAGGCGTAACAGGGCCGATAATGACACGAGCATCAGCAGCCAGGGCACCGTTTTCGTCAATAATCAGCGGATTGATATCCATTTCCTTGATCCACGGCAACTCGCAAACCATTTCGGACACACGCAGCAACAGGGTTTCCAGCGCATCCATATCCACCGCAGGAAGATTACGGAAAGTCCCGAGCATTCTGGAAACCCGTGTTCCGCTGATAAGATTTTCGACCAGATGCTGGTTGAGCGGCGGCAGCGAGACGGCACGATCGCTCAATACCTCAACTGCGGTACCTCCGGCGCCAAATGTAATGATCGGGCCAAATACCGGATCACTGACAATCCCCACCATCAGTTCACGGCCATTCGGCTTTTTCACCATGGGCTGAATGGCTACGCCCTCGATCCTGGCATCGGGCCGCATTTTTCTGACACGATCCAGCATGTCGTGGTAAGCCGCTCTTACCTCGGGACCATTTGCAAGATTGAGCCGTACGCCTCCGACATCGCTTTTGTGAGTGATATCAGGTGAGTGAATTTTCATCGCCACCGGATAGCCCAGTTGCTGTGCAATCATCAGCGCATCGGCGGAAGTCCTTGCCACGATGGTTTGCGCCACAGGAATACGGAAGGCTGACAGCAGAGACTTGGATTCCATCTCGGACAAAATCGTGCGCCCCTCGGCCATGACATTCTCAATCAGCAATCGCGCTCCTTCCGTATCCGGATCGGCATGGTGCGAAAGCGGCTCAGGAAGCTGCATCAGCATTTTCTGATTGCGATAGAACGCGGCGATAAAGGAAAAGGTCTCTACCGCCAGTTCCGGCGAACGGTATTGCGGGATACGGGCCTGCGCAAGCAGCTTGCGCGCCTCAGCCACTTGCGCTTCACCCATCCAGCAGGCAAGCAAAGGCTTTGAATTGCAGTTGGCCAGAGCGATCAGTTTCTCGGCCACTTCGGTCGGTGCAGTCATGGCTTGCGGTGTCAGAATCGTCAGGACACCATCGACATTTTCATCTTTCAGACATGCCGCTATTGCATCACCATAACGCTCGGCTGTGGCGTCACCGATCACATCCACCGGATTGCCATGCGACCAGGTCGGGGGCAGTGCCTGATTGAGCACGGCTAACGTTTCCTCGGAAAGTTCAGCCAGCGTCAGGCCGAGATCTGCAGCACGGTCCGTGGCGATCACCCCGGGGCCTCCGGCATTGGTGACGATGGCCAGACGATTACCGCATTTGCGATATCGAGAAGTCAAAGCCTTGGCCACGGCAAACAATTGCGTGACGCTTTCTACCCGCACGACACCGGCACGCTTGAGCGCCGCATCGAATACGTCATCCACGCCCACCAGCGCACCTGTGTGCGATTGAGCCGCCTTCATGCCGGCTGCATGACGTCCCACTTTGACGGCGATAACCGGCTTGATACGAGCAGCGGCGCGTAAAGCGCTCATGAAGCTTCGCGCATGACGGATCCCTTCGATGTAGAGCAGGATGCTTTCCGTTTGCGGGTCATGCACCAGAAAATCCAGGATCTCGCCAAAATCCACATCGGCCGAAGCCCCCATGGAAACAACACAGGAAAAACCGACATCATTGACCGTTGCCCAATCAAGAATTGCAGTACACAAGGCACCGGATTGCGATACCAGTGCCAGCCTGCCCGGCTTCGCAATACCGCGGTTAAAGGTCGCATTGAAACCGATTCCCGGGCGCATGGCACCGAGGCAATTCGGTCCGATAAAACGCAAGCCATATTGTGCTGCCGATTCGATCAGTTTCTTCTCCAGCGCCTTGCCTTCAGCTCCCCCCTCGCTGAAACCGGCCGTGAGAATAATGGCACCTTTCACACCCAGTTTTCCACACTGGTCGATGATGTCCGGCACTGTGATTGCCGGTGTGCAGATCACCGCCAGATCGATCGGTTGGCCAACCTTGTCAATGGACGGGAACGCAGGTACTCCTTGTACAGAATTGCGCTTGGGGTTGATCGGAACGACCGGACCGGCAAATCCTCCGGTCCGCAGATTTTCGAAAACAACACCGCCTACCGAATCGGTACGATCACTGGCTCCGAATACAGCGATCGACTCGGGTGAAAAAAGTACGTTGAGGTAGTGGGTTAGCATGATGCTCACTGTTGAATTGATTGCAAGTCAGTCCGCCAGGTTGGCAGACTGGTTTTTCGCGGCCTTGTAGGTGTTTAGCGGATGGACAGGACTCAGGAGATGGTCTGTTTCAACTGCTCCAGTATCGCCGGATTGTCCAGAGTGGACACGTCCGAAGTGATCTCCTCACCCCTGGCCAGAGAGCGCAACAGACGCCGCATAATTTTGCCGGAACGAGTCTTGGGCAGGTTATCGCCGAAACGGATTTCATCCGGTTTGGCAATGGGTCCGATCTCCTTGCCAACCCAGTCGCGCAACTGATTGACGATTTTCTTTGCCTCGTCGCCTTCGGGCCGCATCCCTTTCAGCACGACGTAAGCGACGATGGACTCGCCCTTAATATCGTGTGGCTTTCCTACAATCGCCGCCTCAGCCACCAAGGGATTGGCGACCAGTGCGGATTCGATCTCCATGGTCCCGAGACGGTGTCCGGAGACATTGAGCACATCGTCGATGCGCCCCATGATCCAGAAGTAACCCTCCTCATCCCTGTGTGCGGAATCCCCGGCCAGATAATACCCGCCCAGAGCATCCGGGTAGTAGCCGCGCTTGAAGCGATCCGGATTGCCCCAGATGGTACGTATCATCGACGGCCACGGTTTCTTGATCACCAGCAGGCCGCCTCCGGTACCTTCAACCGGACTGCCGTCCTCATTAACAATGTCGGCCATAATGCCAGGCAACGGCAACGTACAAGAGCCGGGTTTGATCGCTACGGCACCAGGCAACGGTGCAATCATGTGCGACCCGGTCTCGGTCTGCCACCAGGTATCGACAATCGGACAGCGACTGCCGCCGACGACTTCGTAATACCACATCCAGGCCTCCGGATTGATCGGCTCACCCACAGTACCGAGCAGCCGCAGGCTAGACAAATCATATTTTCCCGGCAGATCTCCACCCAGTTTGATCAATGACCGAATGGCCGTCGGTGCCGTATAAAAAATACTTACCCTGTGCTTCTCGATCATCTGCCAGAACCGCCCCGCATCAGGATAAGTGGGTATACCCTCAAACACCACCTGCGTGGCGCCCAGAGCGAGCGGACCATAGGCAACATACGAATGGCCGGTAATCCAGCCTACGTCGGCCGTACACCAGAAAATATCGTTGGGTTTGTAGTCGAATACCCACCGGATGCTAAGTGCCGCTCCAAGCAGGTATCCGGCCGTCGAATGCTGCACGCCCTTGGGTTTTCCTGTCGAGCCTGAGGTGTAGAGAATAAATAGCGGGTGCTCGGCATCAACCCAGGTTGGGTCACACTGCTCGCTCTGTCCCGCTTCAGCTTCACTCCACCATACATCGCGGTCATACCAGGCCACATCGCTGCCCGTTCGCTTGTAAACAATCACCTTTTCAACCGCTTCGCAGCCCCCTTGCGCAATGGCTTCATCGACAGCCGGCTTGAGCGGCATGGCTTTCCCGCCACGAAATTGCCCATCGGCCGTAATCACCATCCTGGCACCTACATCTGTAATTCTTTCATGCAGACTTTTGGCAGAAAAACCGCCGAAAACCACGGAATGTATCGCACCGATGCGAGCACAGGCCTGCATGGCCACAATCGCTTCCACGGACATCGGCAGGTAAATGATGACACGGTCACCACTGACAATCCCCTGTGCCTTCAGCGCGTTGGCGAAACGGCAAACACGAACGTGCAACTGCCGGTAACTGACATTGGTCACAGTCCCGTCATCCGCTTCAAAAATGATGGCCGTCTTATCGCCCTGTGTCGCAAGATGGCGGTCGATGCAGTTGTAGGAGGCATTCAGCTTCCCATCGTGGAACCAGCGGTAAAAAGGCGCCTGTTGCTCATCGAGTATCTGGGTAAAAGGTTTTTCCCATGCCAGCAGTTCACGAGCCCGTTTCGCCCAGAAACCCGGATAATCAGCATCGGCTTCTTCACACAACGCTTGATAAGCAGATAAACCGGATACCGTCGCCTGCTGCCTGAAGGATTCGACAGGCTCAAAAACCCGGGTTTCGTGCAATACAGATTGTATGGAAGTCATAAAATACCCTTTGCTGGTTCGATTTAGTCGTCAGTTATTCTTTACTCGCGCCACATGCCAGATCTGTTCGGCATACTCCCGAATGGTGCGGTCGCTTGAGAATTTGCCCATCCCTGCCACGTTAAGGATGGCTTGTCGCGCCCATTCATCCGGATTGCGATAGAGCTGGCGAACCCGATCATGGCAGGCAACATAGGATCCATAATCCGCCAGTAACAGGAAGCGGTCGCCGTTCTTGAGCAAGGCATCGACAATAGGTTGAAACCGTTTTGGATCATCCGGGGAGAAATAGCCCGAACTGATCATATCCAGAACCAGTTTCAACTCGGTGTTGCCATGATAATAATCCCAAGGGTTGTAGCCCTGGCGGCACAGATTTTCGACTTCCGATGCCGTCAATCCAAAGATGAAGATATTGTCCGGGCCGACTTCCTCCATGATCTCGATATTGGCACCATCCAGTGTACCAATCGTCAAAGCGCCGTTGAGCGCAAGCTTCATGTTGCCGGTGCCGGACGCTTCGGTACCTGCAGTGGAGATCTGCTCGGAAAGATCGGCTGCCGGCACAATGCGTTCGGCGTTGGATACATCGTAATTGGGGATGAATACGACCTTGAGCAGTCCGCCCACCTGCGGATCATGATTGATGATATCCGCCACGCAATTGATGAGGTGGATGATGCATTTGGCCATCGCATAACCCGGTGCTGCCTTGCCGGCAAAGATCACCGTGCGCGGCACGATATCGGGATGCGTTCCAAGCCGGATGCGATTGTACAGCGTAATGACATGCAGAAGATTGAGCAACTGGCGCTTGTATTCGTGCATGCGCTTGATCTGAATATCGAATAGCGAATCCGGACTGACATCGATATTGAGACGCTGCTTGATATTGGCGGCCAGACGCGCCTTGTTGGTCCGCTTGATGGCGCGAAACGCATCGCGGAATTCTGGATCACCGGCAAATTGGGCCAATCGTTTTAATTGATCCAGATCGGCCACCCATCCTTTGCCAATGCGTGACGTGATCAGCCCGGCCAGGTCCGGGTTGGCCTGGTTAAGCCAGCGGCGCGGCGTCACGCCATTAGTCATGTTAATGATCTTGCCGGGGCTGAAGCGATTGAAGTCGGAAAAAATCGTGCTCTTCATGAGTTCGGTATGCAGTGCCGCCACCCCATTAACGGTATGGCTGCCGACAATCGCCAGATGTGACATGCGCACACGGCGGCCTCCTTCCTCGCTAATGATGGACATGCGACGCAGAAGATCGTTATCACCCGGGAAACGATGCATGACTTCCTGCAGAAAACGGTGATTGATTTCGTAAATGATCTGCAGATGACGCGGCAGGATTTCCTCGAACAGAGCCACAGGCCAGGTTTCAAGCGCTTCCGGCATCAGGGTGTGGTTGGTGTAAGAAAATATGCGCGTTGTTAACCCCCAGGCCTCATCCCAGGATTGATGATGAATGTCCACCAGCAGGCGCATCATTTCCGCAACCGAAATGGCAGGATGGGTGTCATTCAGCTGAATGGCGACTTTGTCCGGCAGTTCGTCCCAGCTTTTATGATGCTTCTGGTAGCGGAACATGATGTCCTGCAATGAGGCACTGACAAAGAAATACTGTTGTTTCAGTCGCAGTTCACGTCCCATTTCGGTGGAATCGTCCGGATACAGCACCTTGGACAGGTTCTCCGACTCGTTCTTGTCAGCCACTGCCTGGATGTAATTGCCCTGGTTGAAGTACTTCAGGTCAAAGTCGCGCGAGGACTTGGCCGACCACAGGCGCATGTTGTTGACCGTGTTTCCGCCATAACCCGGCACTGGCGTGTCATAAGCCATCGCCATCACATCGTCGGTGTCCACCCAGTGGTGGCGCACCCTGCCATCGTCGTGCCGGTATTCCACCACCTTGCCATAGAATTTGACCGGATACAGCACTTCCGGGCGGGGAAACTCCCAAGGATTTCCGTATCGGAGCCAGTTGTCCGGGTGCTCCACCTGTATGCCGTTTTCTATGCTCTGGCGAAACATGCCGTATTCATAGCGGATACCGTACCCATAACAGGGAAGATCAAGCGTCGCCATTGAATCGAGAAAACAGGCTGCAAGACGCCCCAGCCCCCCATTGCCAAGCGCGGCGTCGTGCTCCAGTTCGGCAACATTTTCGAGGCTTTGGCCATGTGCATAGAGCGCCGCCTTGAATTCATCCTTGATGTTGAGATTGAGAATCGCATTACTGAACGTACGACCGACCAGAAACTCCAGCGAAAGGTAGTAAATGCGTTTGGCGTCGGCCTGATAGTAGCGTTGCATGGTCTCCATCCAGCGCTCGACCAGTCGATCACGTACCGTAAATGCGGCCGTCTCGAACCAGTCCCTGTCGGTAGCGGTAACTGGGTATTTGCTGATGGAATAAGTCAAGTGGCTGGACAAGGCACAACGAAGCTCTTCGGTGGTCATGCCTGCATTTTTACAGGTGATCAAAGCCGATTCCTTTTCTTTATTGGTCATGCAATTCCCCTAAACTCCAATCAACCCGATACTACACTGCATTGTCCGTGCCCAGAAATAACTGTCAATAGCGCAGGGTCTTATTCCCCTTGATTCCCTCAGCGTGGCGCAGTAGGCTAGCTTCATGAAAAATGATGTTCGCCTGATGATTGACGGCATGCGTTGCGCGGCTTGTGTTGCCAATGTCGAAAGGGCCTTGCGTGCTGTTGAAGGCGTCAGCTCAGCCACCGTGAATTTTGCCGATCACAGCGCTGAAGTCAGTGGCCACGCTTCTCCGGATGAGCTCATTTCTGCGGTTCTGGCGGCAGGCTACCACGCCAGCGAACTCGTCGATGAGGAAATCACCCGGCAGGAGACGGAGCGTACCGAAAAAGCCCAATATCAGAAATCGCTTCATCAATCCTGGTATGCCCTGGCCATCGCATTGCCCGCACTGGCTTCCGGTTTTCCTGCCATGCTGGGAATCAGCATGCCCCGCTGGAATTGGGCTTCTCCCCTTCTGGCCATGCTTACACTGTCCGTCATGGCTTATTCCGGCCCACAGTTCTTTTCCGGGGCCATCAAGGCAATGCGGCATCGCACCGCCACCATGGACACGCTCATCGCCATCGGCATGGTAGCCGCCTGGGTCTATTCTCTGTCCGTCACCATTGCGCCACACTGGTTTCCGTCCGGCACAGCCGAGCCTTTCTGGGATGTCATTCCGGTGGTCATTGGCCTCGTGGTACTTGGACAGGCACTGGAAATGCGTGCGCGAGGAAAGACATCGCAAGCGGTTCAGCGCCTGATCGGACTCAGGCCGAAGACAGCTCGAGTCGTGCGCGAGGGCCTTGAGATCGACGTCCCGCTGGCTGAAGTGCGTAACGGTGACATTCTGCGTATCCGGCCGGGAGAGAAAATTGCGGTCGATGGAATTCTCATCGACGGTCAATCCAGCATTGACGAATCGATGCTCACCGGCGAAGCCATGCCACAGCAGAAACAGTCAGGTGATACGGTGACTGGCGGCACGATCAACCAGAACGGCAGTTTTCTGTTCCGGGCCACACGCGTCGGACGCGAGACTGCCCTGGCACGTATTGTCGAGGCGGTGCGCCAGGCGCAGGGCGCAAAACCTGCCATCGGCCGACTTGCAGACCGTGTGGCTGCCGTGTTCGTGCCAGTTGTCCTGCTGATCGCCCTGCTGACCTTCATTCTCTGGTTGACTCTGGGGCCGGAACCGCGCCTCAACCATGCGCTGGTCACCACACTGGCCGTTCTGGTCATTGCCTGCCCTTGCGCATTAGGACTGGCCACGCCCATTTCCGTCATGGTCGGTGTTGGGAGGGCTGCCGAGTACGGCATCCTGATTCGCAATGGCGACGCGCTACAACAAGCCGGACAACTGACAACCATCGTGCTGGATAAAACCGGCACCGTCACGCTGGGCAAGCCCGCCCTGAGTAGCCTGTTGGTGGCTCAGGACTGGGACGAAGCTCGCCTGCTGAGAGTTGCAGCCAGCCTGGAGGCCAGCTCCGAGCATCCGCTGGCCGCCACCATCATTGCCGCCGCTATACAACTTCAAATCAATCCGCAACCGGTTTCAGACTTCAAGGCCATCGCCGGCCAGGGCATACAGGGGATGATCGATGGGCAACTCGCTCAAATGGGCAACCTGGCCTTCATGCAGCAACTCGGCATCAACTGTTCTTTATTCGATGCGCAATACCAAGCCTTGACGGCACGGGGGGAAACGCCCGTTTTCGTGGCATCCGGATCCGCACTCGCCGGTATCATCGGTGTGGCAGACCCGATCAAGCCGGACACCCGCGAGGCCATTTCACGGTTGCACAGGCTGGGCATGAAAGTGATCATGCTTACAGGTGACAACGCTGCAACCGCCCGCGCCATTGCAGAACAGGCTGGCATCACGACAGTTTACGCACAGCTGTTGCCACAACAGAAGGCGGACAAGATTGTCGAACTTATGGCACAGGGCGAGAAAGTCGGCATGGTGGGAGACGGCATCAACGATGCCATCGCCCTTACTCGGGCCGATGTCGGCTTCGCCATCGGTACGGGAACCGACATCGCCATCGAGTCGGCAGATATTGCACTGATGTCAGGCTCGCTGATGGGTATTGTGAATGCGATTGCAATCTCCAGGGCCACCATTCGCAATATCAGACAAAATCTGTTTGGTGCATTCGTCTACAACACACTTGGCATCCCTGTCGCGGCTGGGGCACTCTACCCGATTACCGGCATCCTGCTCAGCCCCATGCTGGCCGGTGCCGCAATGGCCATGTCATCCGTCACCGTCGTCAGCAATGCAGGTCGTCTGAGACTGTTCAAACCGTGAATGCGTATTATCGATTGCCCGGTGGAAATGTCACCGCACTGGATGATGACACTACTTTCCCGCCATTGCGGGCTGCTCTGAAGGACCCCAACGGACTGATTGCTATTGGCGGCGATCTCTCCCCGCAACGATTGCTTGCCGCATACCGACAGGGCATCTTCCCCTGGTTTAGCCAGGGAGATCCCATTCTGTGGTGGAGTCCGGACCCGCGCATGGTGCTGTTTCCGGAAGAGCTGAAAATCTCGCGCTCGCTCTCCAAACGCCTCAAACGACAGGATTATGAGGTCCGCTTCAACACTGATTTTCGTCATGTCATACAAGCCTGTAGCAAGTTAACTCGCAAAGGCCAGGACGGTACCTGGATCGTGCCGGAAATGATCGCCGCTTACAGTCAATTGCACGAGCTCGGTCATGCCATTTCGGCCGAAACCTGGTTAGACGGCAAACTGGCCGGCGGTTTGTACGGTGTCGCCATCGACAGAATGTTCTACGGCGAATCCATGTTTCACTGCGTCACCGATGCCTCAAAAATCGCCTTCGTGCATCTGGTGTGGCGATTGCAACAGTCCGGTATTGGTATGATCGATTGCCAGATGCACACTTCCCACCTAGCCTCCTTGGGGGCGCGTGCGATTTCCCGTGAGGTATTCGCCGAAAAACTGGCCGAATTGGTAGACTTCAGACATGACCCTGCCTAATGAAGCTGCGCTGGCTCGCATTCAGTTCTATCTCACGACCGAATACCCATGCGGTTATGTCGAGGGTCGACTGGCACGCTCATTGGTTGCAGCCCCGGCGCATCTGATCGACCGCTACAATTACGGTGAACTGGTCAAGCTCGGCTTCCGCCGCAGCGGCCTCTACACCTATCGGCCGCATTGTGGGTCATGCCAGGCTTGCATTCCGGTAAGACTGTGCGTTGCAGATTTTGCGCCGCGTCGAAGCCAGCGTCGAGCCTGGGAGCAGCATCATGAACTGGAGACCAGCATTCATTCCATCGTATTCAACGAGGAACACTTTCAGCTTTATACCCACTATCAGAAAGCACGCCATCCGGGCGGCGGCATGGACCAAGATGACGCCACCCAGTACCGCAACTTTCTCATGCAGAGCAATGTCGATTCGGTACTACTGGAATTTCGCGATAACGGCCGGCTGCGTATGGTCAGCATCGTCGACAAGCTGGGTGACGGACTCTCGGCCGTCTATGCGTTCTATGACAGTACCGTTGAGCGTGCGAGCTACGGTGTTTACAACGTGCTGTGGCTCACCGAATGGTGCCGGCAACTGGGTCTACCTTACCTCTATCTGGGTTACTGGATTGCGGAATCGCGCAAGATGGCCTACAAATCCCGGTTCAGGCCGATTGAGCAGCTGATTGGAGGAAATTGGCTCCCCTCACAGCAATAAGGACCGTTTGCACACCGGCAACCCCCACTGCGAATCGTACTGCACTCCGGTCAGGTACAAACCATCCGGCATGAATGTCGGCGCCGCGCCAGAACGGTCACGCTGCTCCAGTATCTCTCGCATCCATTCTGCAGCAAAATTCCCATTGCCCACGTAGATCAGGCTGCCCACCAAGTTGCGCACCATGTGATGCAGAAACGCATTTGCAGTTAGTTCAAATACCACGAAGCCACCTCGTTCATGAATATCAATCTGAAACAACGTCTTGACCGGCGACTTGGCCTGGCATTCAGAAGCACGAAAGGCACTGAAATCATGCGTACCCAGAAGCAGTGCAGCAGACTTGCGCATGACGTCCAGATTCAAGGGACGGTGGTACCAGCCCACCTTGCCAGACAGCACCGCCGGGGCCACCGGACTGACCTGCAGCCAATACTGATAGCTTCGGCGCTCTGCCGAGAAACGGGCGTGAAATTCGTGATCAACCGCCTGAGACCACTGCACACGTAGGCTTGACGGCAGAAAAGCATTGACACCGCGAACCCAGGCAGTCTGAGGACGTACTGTCTCGGTATCGAAATGGACCACCTGTGACAGCGCGTGCACCCCGGCATCGGTCCGACCGGCAGCCACAACGCGGATAGGATGTCCTGCCACCTGTGCCAGCGCCGCTTCCAATGCATCCTGCACCCCGCAACCGTTGGCCTGGCTCTGCCAGCCACAGAAAGCACGACCGTCATACTCCACACCCAGCGCGACTCTCAAACCACAACCCACGTTACAAGCAGAATCAATGACAGGACACATGCATCCAGTATCGTGAACCGAGGAACTTCGACGTTCAAGGTATCCGGATGCTCGCCGGCAATGACCATGGCATCGAGTCGCCAGCCATTCTGATGCAGATTCCGAAATGTGTCAGTTGGCATGATCTCAACGTAATGCAGCGTTAACCAGAGCCTTGCGGCAAAACGTTCAGGACTGATCCCCAGCGGACGTAACGGGACAAGCAGGACGAAGATGCCGGCCATGATGGCCCTCTGGCTGGTGCTGGACAGCAAGACAGCCAGAGCAGCAAGCATCATACAGAGGCGCAGGGCCTGAAGCATCCCGGCGTGGATGCCTTCATAGGTCGGGGAGAACGTTTCCGGAAGTTGCGGTAACAACTCCCCAGGTGTTGCAAATGCGTAAATGAAAAGAATTGAAACCAGTAACCAACGTGCCCGACGAAACAGCAAGAAAAATGTATCCAGTCCTTGCAAACGCAACAACATCACAAGCAGCACAAGTCCTATTCCAGCCAAAAAACCGGGCTGCAATGCTGGTAGAAGCAATGCAAAAACCATAAGTCCGATCATCCTGACTGTCGGGTGCAGCATTATGTCCTCTTAAAGAAAAAAGGCCGGGTGATGCCCGGCCTTTCGCGATCAATAAACAGTGCTCAGCCCAGACTGTCCAGTAGCTGCTGCGCCTTGGCCCGTTGCGATTTGCCGCCTTCCTGCATCACTTCCTGCAACAATTCACGCGCTCCCTCCTTGTCGCCCATATCGATATAGGCCGTGACCAGATCAAGCTTGGTATCTACATCCGGTGACTCGTTGGAAGTATCCAGTGATATCTCTTCGGTATCGCCGCCAATATCAAGACTGATACCGGACAAGTCAAGATCGGGCACGCTTGATGATGCAGCTGTCGCAGTATCTGCGGGTATAACGACTGGCTCACCGAGATCGACCTCGAAGTTGAAATCGAGATCATTCCCCGCATCCGCCGCAACTGCCTCATCGGCGGGTGCCGGCTCAGCCTCACCCTGAACCGCTGGAATTTCAGTCGGTACTTCCGGTTTGACTTCCAGGATCGGTTCTTCAGGCAGGTCCATCACCCCGAAATCAATGTCAAGTGCTATCGGCTCGGCAGACACCTTCTCTTCCTGGGCAGGTTCAGCCACTTCAAGCGCCGGCAGTTCCAGATCCAGCGCAATGCCGGATGGCACTGTTTCAGCCTCGATGGTCATCTCCGCCACGCCCGCATCTGTATCAGCCGTTTCCGTTGCATCCAGCTGAACAGACAAGTCAAGTGCCGTTGTTGGCTCAGCAGTCACGCTCTCGTCCGCTGATGGGATATCCAGGGTCAGTCCTATGTCGTTTTCGGCGAGCCCAGGCTCAATATCCAGGCTTAGCGCCTCTGGTTCCAGCCCAATCTCGGTCACATCAAGTTGAATGCTGTCCGAAGCCGCAGCTTCCGGCAAGTCAAGTGACATGTCCAACTCTGCCGGGGCTTCCATCTCGGCAGGTTCCACTTCTGCTGCGGTCGCCAGTGACTCTTCAACGGGCAGATCGAGCGACCCAATTTCAAAATCAAGTCCGCCTGATTCTGAACCTGCCTCGCTGACTGCCTCAGGCGATTCGGGAACATCCAGCGAGAAATCCAGCGTTGTATCCGTGTCTCCCAGCCCGATATCCAGACTGGGTGCACTCTCAGCTTCGGCTGGCGCTTGCTGGCTCATGGTCTCGTCAAAGGCTGACGCCTCAGCAACCGCAGGCTCCGGAGAAACGGAGGACCGGGTATCATCATACAAAGGATTGTCCGGCTCGAGCTTGCGCCCCATTTCTGTCACTTTGCGCCACACGGGGTCTGATGCACCAAGTGTCGCGTAGATTTCACCAGCCAGTGTTTCGAACGCACCGTTGTCCTTGCGTCCGGCCAGAATTTCCAGCAGTTTCAGATGAAGTTCGTAACGTTTGGGCTCTTTGGTAATCGCGTCCTTGAGAATCTCCTCAGCCTGTACGTCACGGCCATAGGCCATGTAAACCTCGGCCTCGGCAATCGGATCGACATCATTGGTATCGATCATTCCGGCTGTCGCGCCCTGTCCGAAATCGGTCAGGAATGAGGTATTACCGGTATCCACCGTTCCGCCGGCCGTGTTGCCGAACACTGTATTCGGCTTAAGACCGCCGGTAGTCAGGATCCCCTTCTCGAAACTGTCGAGACCTTTGCGCCGTTTATTACGCAGGTAGAACCATACCCCACCGACAAGTGCCAGCAGACCACCTCCGATAGGCAGGAGATTGCCGGCCAGATCATCCAGCAGACTGGGTTCCGGCGGCGGGGGTGGTGCAACCGGGCGTACCACTTTTTTGGGTTTCTTGACCGGCGGCTGAACTTCTTCAGGAGCAGGTTTCTTAACCTCAGCCGGGGCCGGAGGTGGAGGTGGAGGCACTGGCTTCGGTGGTTCAACCACCTTAGGAGGTTCGGCCGGCTTTGGAGCCACGACTGGCGGTGGTGGCACGGGAGCAGGTTTCGGTGGTTCCACCGGTTTGGGGGCAGCGGCTGGAGGAGGTGGCGGAGGCGCCTTGGCTGCATTCTGGGCATCGGCCAGCGACTTGCTCTTGATATCCAGCAGTTTTTGCATGTCCTGCAACTGCTTTTCCAGCGAGGCCACACGTTCGGTAGACTCCTTGACTGCCTTTTCGCGTGCGGTGGCTTCTTCCTGCAGCGCCGTCAGTCGCCCCTTGAGATCGCCGGTTTCACTTTTGGACAGCTTGACGACATCCCGTGGACCACTGGAGGGCGGAGTTGATCTGTCCTCGGCAGGCATGGTGATCTTGCCCGCAGCTGTTTGTGTCGCTGGAACTTCCTTAGCCGGGGCGGATTCGGCCACCATACCTGCCAACTTGTTACGGTAGGTATTCCAGTCCGCTGTATGTACCTTGATTTCCTGGACTGCCTCCTGGCGTGTGACCGACTGCAGTTCCTCCTGCTGAGGCACCTGAATGATCTTGCCCACTTTGAGGCGGTTCATGTTGTTGCCGGCAAAAGCATCCTTGTTAGCGCGATACAGTCCAACGAGCATTTGCTCCAGACTGACACCTTCGATCTGATGCGCTGCCGCAATCGCGCGCAAGGTATCGCCCTTTTTCACAATCACATCGCCTGCCTGGGCTTCGGCCACATCAGAAGCTGGAGCAGCCTTTTTCGATCTGGTCGGGCCAGGAGCGGTAACCATGCCAGAGGGAGATCCAGGCAATTCGGCAGAGGATACCGGTGTAGACATGACCCCGGCCTGACTGTCATACCCGGGCGGGTCAAGCAATGCCGTATATTCGCGCAACAGACGACCTGCCGACCATTCAACCTGAATCAGCATGTCCAAGAAAGGATCGTTGATGGGCTGGGCGGAAAGCAGTCGCAAAACCGGCATGCCGTCTGGGCGCTTGCCGAGTTCCACTCTCACGCCGGAAAGCGCGGAAGCGCGTTCGATTCCCTGATCAACGTAAGCACTGTTGGGTGCGATCTTCGCCGAAATGGAGGAAAGTTCCTCGCTGGTTGCGGACAACTCGACTTCGGCATTGAGCGGTTCGCCCAGGCCGGAAATCACAGTCAGCTTGCCAAGGCCGGCTGCATTAGCCGCCAACGGCAGCAACGCAAAACAGACCGCTAGTGATAGCCGCTTTATTCTGGAGTTATGCACTGTCCCACCCTTTGACCCTATTAGTACGTTTATTAAACTAACATCAAATAGTTAGTGATGCAAGCTCATAACAAACATTATGTTTCATCGCCATTTAATGATTGACCAGTATTTGCAGCATACGTCGCAGGGGCTCTGCAGCACCCCATAGCAACTGATCCCCCACGGTAAACGCTGACAGGTACTCACCACCCATGCTCATTTTCCTCAAGCGCCCCACCGGAACCTTCAGAGTACCGGTCACAGCCGCCGGGTTCAGTTCCCTCATGCTGCTTTCACGCTCGTTAGGCACCACATTGACCCAGTCATTGGCAGACGCAATGATGGCGTTCAGGTCATTCATCGGCACGTCCTTACGTAGCTTGATAGTCAGCGCCTGCGAATGACAACGCATGGCACCAATCCGGATACAAAGTCCATCTATCGGAGTCGGATCACTTTCGCGGCCAAGAATCTTGTTGGTCTCAGCGCCACCCTTCCATTCTTCCTTGCTCTGGCCGTTACCCAGATCTTTGTCAATCCATGGAATCAGGCTTCCAGCCAACGGCACACCAAACTGTGCTGTCGGAAAACGCTCGTCGCGCAATATACCGGCAACTTCCCGATCAATATCCAGGATCGCCGAGGCAGGGTCGCGAAGTAACTCCTGCGCCACACGATGCGCTTCGCCCATCTGATGAAGCAACTCGCGCATGTTTTGTGCACCTGCCCCCGATGCCGCCTGGTAGGTCATGGAGGTGGCCCACTCGACCAGATTTTCGCGGAACACCCCACCCAGCGCCATCAACATCAGAGACACGGTACAGTTTCCGCCGATCCAGTTTCTGCCACCGGCCTCCAGCGCCTGGTCTATGACGTTGCGATTGACTGGATCGAGAATGATGACGGCATCCTTCTCCATCCGTAACGTGGATGCCGCATCAATCCAGTGTCCTTTCCAACCGGCAGCGCGAATCTTCGGGAAAATTTCGGTCGTGTAATCTCCACCCTGGCATGAAACGATCACATCCATGGACTTCAGTTCTTCAACGCTCATCGCGTCCTTCAGCGCTGGCACTTCCCTGCCCACATCCGGTCCTGTTCCACCTGGATTGGAGGTCGTAAAGAACACCGGGGCAATGACATCAAAATCGCGCTCTTCACGCATGCGCTGCATGAGCACTGACCCCACCATCCCCCGCCAGCCGACAAATCCGACTCTTAACATGAATATTTCCGATCCGACAATCCGGATAGTGGCAGATTTGCCACCAATCCGTTTACTTGCTCGACTTCTGAATGGCCTCGCCAGCCTTCTCGATATCCTGGCCCATGCCACGCACCGTATTGCAACCGGCCAGCACGAGGATGCAAACCATCAATGCCAGTAAGTTTTTCATATGCACTCCGTTCAGTTTGATTGTTGCCAACCGGGAATCAAAAATCAGTCCCTGAAATTACCGTATTTCAAAGGGAAGTCTGTGACAGATTTCTTTACGTGAGCAATCGTCTCCTGCAACAGGTCTCGCTTGGCGCCGTTGACGCGTACCGTATCACCCTGAATGCTGGCCTGCACTTTTAGCCCGGAATCCTTGATCAGCTTCACAATGCGTTTGGCCAGATCGCTGTCAATTCCATCACGGATTTTCATCAGCTGCTTGACCTTGTTGCCCGACACTTTCTGCACCTCCTGCTGATCAAGGCGCTTGCTGCTGTCGGGCTCCTTCTTTTCCAGAGCGGGAAACAGAATGTCCTTGATCTGATCGAGCTGAAAATCAGAATCGCCCAGCAGGGTGATCAACTTTTCCTTCTCGTTCAACTCGACTGCGGCAGAGGTTCCCTTGAAGTCATAGCGGTTGGTAATCTGCCGTGCAGCCACATCGATCGCGTTCTTCAACGCCACCATATCAGCTTCGGACGTAATATCAAAAGACGGCATGATCAACCCTCACTCAAAGTGGCACACATAGTCGAGCATATCGACCGTCTCGATTTCGAAGGATGAATTTCCCGGCACCGAAAATTTGTCGCCGGCCCTGTAAGTTTTCCAATCGGACTCGCCTTTGATGCGAACCTTGCATTCGCCCAGATTGATTTCCATAATTTCCGGCGAAGCTGTGTTGAATGTCAGCGCACTTGGAAAAATCACACCAACGGTGCATCGCGTGCCGTTAGGCATGAGAATCGTGTGACTGACACATTTTCCGTCAAAATAAACATTGGCTTTCTTTTTGACGCTGACGTTGTCGAACTGGGCCATGATGAATTCCAGACTATTGAGTAGGTGATGAATTATCCCAGAGAAAAGGGCTTGCCGGCAACGCGGCAGGCCCTTCCCAGGGTTCGTTACTAACCGCGTTACATGGCTGCCACGATCTGGTCACCCATCTCGGAACAGGAAACCTTCTTCATGCCCGGCTCAAAAATATCTCCGGTTCGATAACCCGCCGCCAACACTTTTTTCACAGCATTTTCGATACGAACGGCTGCAGCTTCATTATCAAAGGTATAGCGAAGCATCATGGCTGCGGAAAGAATGGTGGCGATCGGGTTGGCCAGGTTCTTGCCCGCGATGTCGGGAGCAGAGCCATGCGATGGCTCGTACAGCCCTTTCTTGGTTTCATTCAGGGAAGCAGACGCCAGCATACCGATAGAGCCGGTGAGCATGGAGGCCTCATCGGACAGAATGTCACCAAAAATGTTACCGGTGACGATCACGTCAAACTGCTTGGGATTACGGATGAGCTGCATGGCGGCATTGTCCACGTACATATGGCTGAGTTCGACTTCCGGGTATTCCTTCGCCACGTCGATGACGATTTCCTTCCAGAACTCGGTGGTTTCCAGCACGTTGGCCTTGTCCACGGAACACAGCTTTTTTTGCCGCTTCATCGCGATGCCAAAGGCAACATGGGCAATGCGGCGCACTTCTGATTCGCTGTATACCATGGTGTTGAAACCTTCGCGCTCACCCTTGTCGTTGACGCGCATGCCGCGTGGCTGGCCAAAATACACGTCGCCGGTCAGTTCGCGCACGATCATGATGTCGAGGCCGGCGACCACTTCCGGCTTGAGTGTCGAAGCGTTGGCCAACTCCGGATACAGCACGGCCGGACGCAGATTGGCAAACAGGCCGAGATCCTTGCGGATCGCCAGCAAACCACGCTCGGGACGTAGCGGACGATCCAGCGTGTCGTATTGCGGGCCGCCAACAGCCCCCAGCAGCACTGCATCCGCCTCGCGGCAGATTTTCTGAGTGAATTCGGGATATGGCGCGCCATAAGCGTCATACGCCTGACCGCCCAGCGGGGCCTCGACGAACTCCATGCGCATGCCTTCTTTCTTCAGGACTTCCAGTACGCGCATAGCCTGCGCAACGATTTCCGGGCCGATGCCATCACCGGCAAGAACTGCAATTTTCATCTGATTTCCCCTCATCTAAAAATTCAAAATTATTTCAGGAGTCGCAAATACCGTCGCGAGCGGCTGATATGCAGGGCGTCCGAGGCACAAAGCCGGCATGTAAAAAGTTCATGCGGTTTTCGAGCACTATATAGCGCAGCAGATCAGGCTCGCAGCAGGTTTACGTGAATGCCTATGCGAATAGCCAGGGTTGTGCGGCTTTGTGTTTGGTTTCAAATGCCTTGATCTCATCCGCATGCTGTAACGTCAGGCCGATTTCGTCCAGTCCGTTCAGCAGGCAATGCTTGCGGTGCGGTGTGATATCGAAACCGAATGACTCACCGGATGGCGTCGTCACAGTTTGCGAATTCAGGTCCACGTTGAGTCGATAGCCTTCATTCTTGACACAGTCAGCGAACAGCCGGTCGACAATAATGCTATCCGCCACGATGGGCAGAATACCGTTCTTGTAACAGTTGCTGAAAAAGATATCGGCAAATGACGGCGCAATGATCACCCGAAAACCATAATCCTCGATCGCCCAAGGAGCATGTTCACGACTGGAACCACAACCGAAGTTGTCGCGCGCCAGCAGTACCTGCGCCCCCTGGTAGCGCGGCTGGTTAAGGACGAAATCGTTGTTGATCGGGCGCGTGCTACAGTCCATATCCGGTTCGCCGTAATTGGTGTAGCGCCATTCGTCGAAAAGATAGGGGCCGAAGCCGGAACGCTTGATCGATTTCAGAAACTGCTTTGGAATGATCGCATCGGTGTCCACATTTGCGCGGTCGAGCGGGCAAACCAGCCCGTTGAGTTGAGTAAAGGCTTTCATGTCGGCTCCTTAAATCTGGTTGCGAACGTCGACGAAATGGCCGGCAATCGCGGCTGCCGCAGCCATTTCCGGACTGACGAGATGGGTCCGTCCACCCGGACCCTGACGGCCCTCAAAGTTGCGATTGGAGGTTGACGCGCAACGCTCACCCGCGCTCAGCCGGTCGGCATTCATTGCCAGACACATGGAACAGCCAGGCTCGCGCCACTCAAAACCTGCCTCAGTAAAAATTTTGTCCAGCCCCTCTGCTTCGGCCTGGCGCTTGACAATGCCCGAGCCGGGCACCACCATCGCCAGCACCACGTTACCAGCGATTTTCTTGCCTTTGGCCACACCGGCCGCAGCCCGCAGATCCTCGATGCGGGAGTTGGTGCAGGAGCCGATGAACACCTTGTCCACCTTGATCTCCTCGATCGGCGTATTGGCCGTCAGCCCCATGTATTTGAGCGCGTTTTCGATGCTGGTACGCTTGGTCGCATCGCTTTCGTTGGCCGGATCTGGTACTCGTGCGCCAATCGGCAACACCTGTTCTGGCGAAGTTCCCCAAGTCACCTGTGGCGCGATATCTTCACCGCGCAGTTCGACAACAGCATCGAATACGGCATCGACATCCGAATGCAGGGTGCTCCAGTAAGCCACGGCCTTGTCCCAGTCCGCACCCTTGGGGGCGTGCAACTTGCCCTTGAGATAGGCCGAGGTTTTTTCATCCGGGGCGATGATGCCGGCGCGCGCGCCGGCTTCGATGGCCATGTTGCAGATGGTCATACGGCCTTCCATGGACAACGCGCGGATGACCTCGCCGCCAAACTCGATGGCGTAGCCGGTCCCTCCGGCAGTACCGATCTTGCCGATCACGGCCAGCGCCACATCCTTGGCAGTCACACCCTTGCCAAGCCGGCCATCGACGCGCACCAGCATGCGTTTGGATTTCTTGGCAATCAAGGTCTGGGTTGCCATGACATGCTCGACTTCAGAAGTACCGATGCCATGCGCCAGTGCACCGAACGCGCCATGGGTAGAGGTATGACTGTCGCCGCACACCACGGTCATGCCAGGCAGCGTAGTACCGTTTTCCGGTCCGATCACGTGGATGATGCCCTGATTCTCATGCTTGAAAGGAAAGTACACCAGTGCGCCGAAATCCTTGATGTTTTGATCCAGCGTTTCCACTTGCAGACGCGAAATCGGATCCTCAATGCCTCGCTCCCAGTGATTGGTTGGGGTGTTATGGTCAGGATTGGCCACGATAGACGTGTTGCGCCACGGCTTGCGACCTGCCAGGCGCATGCCTTCAAAAGCCTGCGGACTCGTTACCTCATGTACCAGATGCCGGTCGATATAAAGCAAGCAAGTGCCATCCGCTTCCTCGCGGACGACATGCGATTCCCACAACTTGTCGTAAAGCGTTTTTCCCGCCATGACTGCTCCTTAAAAAGACGCTGGATATTGAAAACAGCAGCAGAATATCCCGTTACTGATACCCTGACAAGAATAGAAGTTATACTAGTATTGGTATTAATAGGTTATGGCAAACATGGTAGATACCCGACGTAAGGAATTAGGTGAATTTCTCCAAGCCATGCGGCAGCGTGGGGCCCCGGAGGAATTCGGTTTTCCGGCCGGAATCCGGCGCCGAACCCGGGGCCTGCGCCGCGAGGAAGTCGCGCAACTTGCCGGCATCAGTGCAACCTGGTACACTTGGATAGAACAGGGTCGCGAAGTCAACGTCTCTTCGGAGGCGCTGGATCGGCTCGCGCAAGCGCTCAAGTTATCGCGCTCTGAGCGGGCTTATCTCTTTGATATGGCCGACCGTCGAGACCCGCATGGCAGCGAGTCGGAGGATGACAAAGCCCCAGAAACGCTGGTAGGCATGCTTTCCAGCATCACAATCCCCGGCTATATCATGGGCCGCACCTGGGATCTGCTAGCCTGGAACCCGGCCGCAGAAGAACTGTTTGCCGGCTGGCTGGACAAACAAGCGCAAGACACCCCTTCCCCCAACCTGCTGCGCTACGTTTTCCAGCACCCTGACGCGAGACAGTTCGTGGTGAATTGGGAAGTGCGCGCCCGCAGATTGGTGGCCGAATTCCGCGCCGATTGCCGGGGCCGGCTGGAAGAACCGGAACTGCAGCGACTGGTTACAGAATTATCGCAAACCAGTCCCGAATTTGAGCGCTTCTGGAAACAGCACGATGTGCTGGAAAGACAAGGCGGAAGGCGGGAATTCAATCATCCGCAGCGGGGATTGATCGGCTACCAGCAGGTAACGCTAAGGCCGGTGGAACAGGAACAATTGAAGCTGGTACTGTTACTTCCGGCTAATTGACAGGGCGCCCCTGATCCAGCATCAACTTGTATTCAATCGCATCGATCAGTGCGCGCCAGGACGCATCAATCACGTCGGTCGAGACCCCGGTCGTCGTCCAGCTTTCGTGGTGGTCGGCAGACTCGATCAGCACACGCACCCTTGCCGCCGTGGCGCGGTCTGAATCGAGCACACGCACCTTGTAGTCGGTCAGACGGACATCCTTGATCGCCGGGTAATAACGTTCCAGTGCACGGCGAAGTGCCTTGTCCAGCGCATTAACCGGGCCATCTCCTTCTGCAGCCATGATTTCTTCCTGGCCGTTGACCACGATTTTGATCATGGCGGAGGAGTTGATGCCGTTGACCGAGGGCTCCTTGATATTGACCTGATATTCCTTGATGTCAAAGAACGATTGAAACTTCCCGAGCAGCTTGCGCACCAGTAACTGGATCGAGCCTTCCGCACTTTCGAACTGATAACCCTCGTGCTCCAGTAACTTGATGTGTTCCAGGATCCGTCTGGTTTCGGGTGAATCCTTGCCGAGGGCAGCATCGACTGCACGGATCTTGGACAGCAGCGCGCTGCGACCGGCGACTTCCGACACCAGAATATGGCGGACATTACCAACCTGAGCCGGATCGATATGCTCATAAGAGACCGGGTTCTTGGTCACCGCGTCAATGTGCATCCCGCCTTTGTGGGAAAAGGCGTCGTTTCCGACGTAGGGGGCCTTCTCATTGAAAGTGACGTTGGCAACCTCGCTGACAAAACGCGCCACGGGGGTCAGGTGTTCCATGTTCCCGGATGGAATGCAGGGCAGGCCCAGCTTGAGCTGAAGATTGGGAATAATGGAAACCAGGTTGGCGTTGCCGCAACGTTCACCAATGCCATTAATGGTGCCCTGTACCTGTCGTGCGCCTGCCTCCACCGCCGCCACCGAGTTTGCCACGGCCATTTCAGAGTCATTGTGGCAATGAATACCGACCTGAACCCTGAATCGCTCCACCACGAGTTTCGTGATTGAATGAATATCACTCGGGAAGGTGCCGCCATTGGTGTCACATAGGCACAGCGTATCGGCTCCGGCCGATTCTGCCTCCTCCAGCGTTCGCATTGCGTAATCGGCGTTGGCCTTGTAGCCGTCGAAGAAATGCTCGGCATCAAACACCACCTCCTTGCCCTGCTCCTTAAGGTAGCGGATGGTGGAACCGATCATGCGCAGATTCTCCTCCAGCGACGTGCGCAGGATGTCAGTCACCTGGTAATCCCAGCTTTTGCCGAATATCGCGACAGCCGCAGTGTTGGCCTGCAGCAAGGATTGAACGTTGCGGTCTTCGCCGGCGGCAACACCCACCTTGCAAGTGCTCCCGAAGGCAATGATTTTGGCGTTTTTCAGCTTGAGCTCGCCCACTCGGGCAAAAAACTCCAGATCCTTGGGATTGGAGCCAGGGTTGCCGGCCTCAATATATCCGATCCCCAATTCGTCCAGACGTTCGATGATCTTGAGCTTGTCCTCGACTGAGAACGAAACACCCTGTGCCTGTGCACCATCACGCAGGGTGGAATCGTAGGCAACGACCTTGTCCATTTTCTAGTTCTGGCGATTGCGCAGATTCGCCGCAATCCGCATGCGCAATGCATTAAGCTTGATGAAACCACCGGCATCCTTCTGGTCGTAGGCGCCGGCATCATCTTCAAACGTGGCAATAGTCGGGTCAAACAGCGAATCAGTCTTGCTGTAGCGACCGACCACAATGACGTTGCCTTTGTACAACTTGACCCGCACAAGACCGTTGACGCTCTTCTGCGTATGGTCGATCAGGGTCTGCAGCGCCACGCGTTCCGGGCTCCACCAGTAGCCGTTGTAGATCAGGCTGGCATAGCGCGGCATCAGGTCATCCTTCAAATGTGCCACTTCGCGGTCCAGCGTCAGGGATTCAATGGCGCGGTGTGCTCTGAGCATGATGGTTCCACCCGGGGTTTCGTAGCAGCCGCGCGACTTCATGCCGACATAACGGTTTTCCACCAGGTCAAGGCGTCCGATGCCATGCTTGCCACCCAGCCTGTTCAACTCGGCCAGCAACATATGAGGAGCCAGTTTCTTGCCATTAAGCGAAACCGGGTCGCCGTTCACGTACTCAATATCCAGATATTCGGCGGCATCGGGTGCTTTCTCCGGACTGACCGTCCAGCGCCACATGGACTCCTCGGCTTCGGCATTCGGGTTTTCCAGATGCCGACCTTCATAGGAGATATGCAGCAGATTGGCATCCATGGAATAAGGCGAACCGCCCTGTTTGTGCTTCATGTCCACCGGAATTCCGTGCTGTTCGGCATAAGCCATCAACTTCTCGCGCGACAGCAGGTCCCACTCGCGCCACGGAGCAATCACCTTGATGTTCGGGTTGAGTGCGTAGGCACCCAGCTCGAATCGAACCTGATCATTTCCCTTGCCCGTCGCGCCGTGCGAAATGGCATCGGCCCCGGTTTCACGCGCAATCTCAATGAGACGCTTGGCGATCAACGGACGCGCAATCGAGGTGCCAAGCAGGTACTCGCCTTCGTAGACCGTATTGGCGCGGAACATCGGGAACACAAAATCACGCACAAATTCCTCGCGCAGATCGTCGATGTAGATTTCTTTGATGCCAAATTTCTTCGCTTTCTCACGCGCCGGTTCCAGTTCCTCACCCTGCCCGATATCTGCGGTAAAAGTCACCACCTCACACCGGTACTCATCCTGCAACCATTTCAGAATGACCGAGGTATCCAGCCCGCCAGAATAGGCAAGCACCACTTTACTGATTTTGCTCATAAATTCTCCAAAAAAGAGGGACGAAAGGTCTCATGCGCGAGGTCAATGCACGCATCGCCACGGCTCTCTTCGAACACCCCACCCCTCACTGATTAATTCGTCCCAGAAGCAGATATTCCATCAATGCCTTCTGGACATGCAGACGATTTTCCGCCTCGTCCCACACCACGCTTTGCGGGCCGTCGATGACTTCTGCCGCAACTTCCTCGCCTCGGTGGGCGGGCAGACAGTGCATGAACAGGGCATCCCCGGAGGCAGCGTTCATCATCTCGGCATCCACCTGCCAATGCTCGAAATCGCGAAGGCGTTCTTCGTTCTCCGCCTCAAACCCCATCGATGTCCACACATCCGTCGTGACCAGGTCTGCACCACGCACAGCCTCCATTGGGTCGGCAAACTCCTCGTAGTGGTCGTGACCATAAAGACCGGCACGTTCCGGCTCCACCTCGTAGCCGGGTGGAGTGGACACATGCACGTTGAAGTCCAGCACTTCCGCCGCCTGCAGCCAGGTATTACAGACATTGTTGGAGTCGCCAATCCAGGCCACCGTTTTGCCCTGAATGGGTCCGCGATGCTCGATGAAGGTAAAAATATCGGCCAGAATCTGGCACGGGTGATATTCGTTGGTTAGCCCGTTGATGACCGGTACACGCGAATGCGATGCAAAACGCTCAATGATCTCCTGCTCGTAGGTACGGATCATCACGATGTCGGACATACGTGAAATCACCTCTGCGGCATCTTCCACCGGCTCGCCACGACCCAGTTGTGAATCACGCGTGTTGAGATAGATTGCCGCGCCGCCCAGTTGCTGCATGCCGGCCTCGAACGACAAGCGGGTACGCGTACTGGCCTTCTCGAAAATCATGACCAAGGTACGGTCGGCGAGCGGCCAATACTGTTGATATGCCTTGAACTGCTGCTTGATCCAGCTTGCCCGTTCGAACAGATAGTCGAACTCTTCACGGGTCATATCCTTGAATTGCAGAAAATGCCGAAGGCTTTTCGGAAAAGAAGCATGCCCGCTTGCGGCCGTGATATCGGAACTAGAATGCTTGATAGCCATGATGTAATGATGCCCGGGGTTATTGGCTCAAAAAGTTTCTCACCAGCCGAGACAGGATATCGACCAGCTGTTGTGCTTCGTCCTGCTTCATGACCAGTGGAGGCAACAGCCGTACCACGCAGTCGGCCGTCACATTGATCAGCAAACCCGCATGTAATGCCTGACCGACAAGGTCAGCACAGGGCCGGTCCAACTCAATACCAATCATCAGCCCGGCATTGCGGACCGTCACAACCCCGGCAACATCCTGCAGCCGGTCGGACAGAGACTGTCTGATCCAGTCGCCCAGTTGTTCGGCATGTGCGCACAAACCTTCATGTTCAATCGCATCCAGCGTTGCCAGCGCCGCCGAACAGGCCAGCGGGTTACCTCCAAAAGTCGAGCCATGTTTGCCTGGGGTAAACACTTCGGCAGCAGCCCCCTTGGCCAGACATGCCCCGATCGGCACGCCAGAGCCCAGACCCTTGGCCAGCGTCATGACATCAGGATCGACGCCGGTATGCTGAAAAGCGAACCAGGTCCCTGTGCGTGCGATGCCACTCTGTACTTCGTCCAGCATCAGGAGCCAGCCGTTCCTGTCACAAATTTCACGCAAACCGCGCAGATAATCGGCTCCATCATGTGGAATATTGATGCCGCCCTCCCCTTGCACCGGCTCAACCAGCACGGCGACCACATTCGGGTTGTGTTCCGCCACGTGCCGAACGGCGGCCAGATCATCGAATGGCACTCTGACAAATCCGCTGACCAGCGGCTCAAATCCAGCCTGCACCTTGCGGTTTCCTGTCGCAGACAAGGTCGCCATGGTACGACCGTGAAAAGACTTGTCCATGACGACAATGGCCGGACTTTCGATCCCCTTGTTGTGCCCATGCAACCGCGCCAGTTTGATGGCTGCCTCGTTTGCTTCACACCCGGAGTTGCAAAAAAAGACACGATCCATGCCGGAAAGCTCTGACAAGCGATCAGACAACCGTACCTGCTCGGCAATATGATAAATATTGGAAACGTGGATCAACCGGCCGGCCTGTTCAGAGATCGCCTTGATCAAGCCAGGATGCGCGTGCCCGAGACCGTTAACCGCCACCCCCGCCAGCGCATCCAGATATTTTTTACCCTGATCATCCCACAACCAGACACCTTCGCCCCTTACGAAGGTGACTGGCTGCCGGCCATAGGTATTCATCAAATGTTGGGACATGATAGTTCTTCAATCACAAAACAAGAACGGCGGCCAACGCCGCCGTTTGCCATTAATTCGACACCTGTCAGAAACCGAAAGCAGCCCGGTGAGTCATCCCGCCAGCCATGAAAAACAGCATAGGAATGGATAGCATCATGTTGGTGCGCGATGCCAGCAAGGCGATTCGTCGCGCCTTAGCCTTTTCATCATCAGTGGCTGGCTTCATGCCCAGTATCTTTTGCTGGTTAGGCCAGATCAGAACCCATACATTGAATAACATGATGGTTCCAAGCCATGCACCGATTCCGATGGCTGCAAATTCGGGCTGCAGACTAAAGGCCGCCGGCAGATTTTTGCCCAGTAACGCAGACCCTGCCAGCCAGGTGACAACAGCTGCCCAGCGGAACCACAGCAGTGCGCGTGGAGCCACATGTTTAGTGATGCCAGCTGCCGTGCCATCGGCTGCGGCATCTTTCAAGGCCGGAACCTGTACCAGGTTGAAATAATAAAGCAGGCCAATCCAGGTAATGCCGGACAGAAAATGCACCCAGCGGGCTAAAGCAGGCACCATTTCCATATCAAACCCCCGCCACAATAAAGTTTCTTGCGAACACGTACAGTACGAACGTAAGTATCAATCCGGAAATAATAGTACCCAAAATAGAATCCAACGGATTTTTCATGTCATGCCCCAACGGGAATCTCAGTCAATTCAAGGCTCAAGGTTATCGCAAAACGCCTTGGGGAGCAAGAAACTCCCGTGCCTTCTGCAGTTTTCGACACCTCTGTTGCAACAAGCAGCGGCCTCAGCAAGCACAGGAGAATAAACTGCAGCAACTCATTGAAATTCATGCCGATTCAATTGAGGGCCTGATAATATCGATATCAGTATCGATTATAGCTCCTGGCAGGAAAGTAAATACGAATATTCCTATTCGATCAAGTGAATCAATACCCTGGACGCCGCTACAAAGCCGAAATTCGCTGTCACACACACTGACGAGCCAAAGCCTGCACAATTGAGTCCCGTTATGGCTCCCTGATCAACATCGCAAGCCTCGCCACCCGCAGGGTATTTCAGTGGCTCATCGGAAAACACGCATTCCACACCGAATTTCTTTCCGGGTTCACGCGGGAAACCATGCCCCTTACGCAATAATGATCGCAACCTTGATGCCAGCGGATCCTGTACGGTGCGGGCAAGATCATCGACGCGGATGCGAGACGGATCGATCTGCCCACCAGCGCTTCCGGTCGTCACCAGATTGACCGAATGCGCCTTGCACCAAACGATGATGGCTGCCTTGACGCGGGTCTGATCGATGGCGTCCACCACATAGTCGTAACCTTGTCCCAGCATGACGTCCAGATTGCTGCTTTCCACGAACTCCTCAACAGCCTTCACCTCGCACATGGGATTGATTGCACGGATGCGTTCTGCCATCGCCTGCACCTTGGCCTTGCCGTACTCCTCACCCAGCGCGTGAATCTGCCGATTGGTGTTGGATTCGGCGATGTGATCCAGATCAATCAGTGTGATCCGGCCGATGGCACTGCGTGCAAGCGCCTCTGCGGCCCACGATCCCACACCGCCGATGCCGATGACGCACACATGTGACTGGCGGAACTTTTGCAGCGCTTTGACCCCATATAAGCGGGCAACTCCACCAAACCGACGTTCGAAATCGACTTCCATAATGTCCGATCTTTGTCCCTGGACGGACATGATAACAACTGACTGGACAAAGCTCATCAACTTGGTGAAACTCGCATTATGCTCGGCAAAATCATGATCTTCGCTGTCGCACTGGCTCTGTCCGCTTGCGGACCGGCCCAGAAACCATTGCCCACGGTGCAGCAGAGCCGGGAACTGGTGGTCGTTACCTACAACAACCCTTCCACTTATTACGTCAACGGCAACAACGAGTTTGCCGGTCTGGAATACGATCTGGTGCACATGTTCGCAAAGGAACTGGGGCCCGATATCAAGGTGAAGTTTCTGGTCGTGGAAGGCATTGAAGATGTCGTACCGGCCTTGCTAAGGGGCCGCGCCCATATTGCGGCAGCCGGGTTGGGAATCACCCGACTCAGAAATCATCTGGTGCGTTTTGGGCCTGCCTATCAGGAAGTTCAGCCGTATGTGGTGGTAAACCGGGAAAAAGCACTTAAACCAAAGAAGATCAGTGAACTGGCTGGCATGTCCGTGGAAGTTCCGCTAGGCAGCAGTTGCACAGAAACCTTGCCGGAAATTTCACGCCAGGTACCCACTTTGAAATGGCATGAAATCAGCAAGGTCGGCATGGACGAACTTCTGGAAAAAGTGGCTGAAGGTTCGTTGGATGTCACAATCGCCGATTCTCATCTGGTCTCCATGGTGCAGAACTACTACCCCAATCTTGAAATTTCTTTCGAATTCGGGCTGCCAAAAAAACTGGCATGGGCATTCCCGAAAACAGGTGAAGACTGGCTGTATCAAAAAGCTGATCGTTTCTTTTCCCGCATACACAAGGACGGGACCCTGAACAACCTGCTCGATCGCTACTACGGGCACTCCGAACGATTGAATGCCACGGACGTCACTCATTTTCTGATCAGCACCAGAACTGTGCTGCCAAAATATCTGCGTTTGTTCAGACAGGCACAGGAACTCACAGGCGTCGACTGGCGCCTGTTGGCGGCCATCAGCTATCAGGAGTCGCATTGGGATACATACAGCACGTCACCCACCAATGTGCGGGGGCTGATGATGCTGACCGAAAGCACGGCAGACCGGCTGGGAGTCACAGATCGACTGGATCCCAAGCAGAGCATCCCGGCCGGAGCACGCTATGTACTGATGCTGAAAGACGAAATTCCTGCAACCATCCCGGAACCGGATCGTACTTGGCTGGCATTGGCCGCTTACAACATCGGCGGGGCGCACCTGGAAGATGCCAGGACATTGGCCAGACGCCTCGGACTGAATCCTGATGCCTGGGCAGACCTGAAAAAGACGCTGCCCCTTCTAAACAAGGCCGAATACTACCCCACAGTGAAAAACGGCTTCGCTCGCGGAGGGGCACCGGTTGTATTTGTTGAGTCAGTACGTACCTACTACAACATCCTGGAAAAATACGAAGAAAAACATATGCCGGTCCTGCCAAAACTCAATCTGGCGTGGTACCGGCAGCAGACGCCGGTTTTTTACTAAACCCTGGCCGCGGATGATGCCTATTTGACCCGCATCCCGGGCCGCGCGCCGACATCAGGTGACAGAATGAATGGCCCTCCTTGTTCATCTGAGGCGGCCAGCACCATACCCTCGCTCAAACCGAATTTCATCTTGCGCGGGGCCAGGTTGGCGACCATGACCGTCATCCTCCCCACCAGCGATGAAGGATCATAAGCAGATTTGATCCCCGCGAACACCGTACGCGGTTGATGCTCACCGATATCCAGAGTGAGTTTGAGCAGTTTTTCCGCCCCTTCCACATGCTCGGCATGGGCGATGCGGGCGATGCGCAGATCGACCCTGGCAAAATCCTCGATACCGATGTACGGCTCCCAGTCCTTTTCTGCCGCTTGTTGTCCTGCCTGGGCTTCTTTCTGCTGGTGTTCGGCGTGGCGCTGCTCGGATTGCACCGGTTGCGCCTGCAGGGTATCCCTGTTGGCTTCGACCATGGCTTCGACCTGTTTGGGATCAAGGCGTGCCGCCAGGTGCTGGTAGGACTGGATAGCATGCCCGGCAGCCAGCGGCGTATCGACTTGCCCCCAGGACAGCGCGGGAGTGTTGAGGAAGGCTTCGACCGATGCCGCAAGCCTGGGCAGCACGGGCTTGAGATACAGCGTCAGCAGGCGGAACATTTCCAGCGCCTCGGTACAGATGGCCTGCAGTTCTGCCTCGCGGCCTTCCTGCTTGGCCATCTCCCAGGGTGCGGCAGCGGCGATGACGCCGTTGGCCTTGTCGGCCAGCGCCATGATCTCACGCAAAGCACGGGCAAAATCACGATTTTCATAATGCTCAGCAATGACAGCCGCCGCCGTGCGCATTTCGGCAACAACCGGATGCACGCTGACGCTACCCAGCCTTCCGTCAAATCGCTTGCTGATAAATCCGGCACATCGGCTCGCAATGTTGACGTATTTGCCGATCAAATCCGAATTCACCCGCGCGACGAAATCCTCCAGGTTAAGGTCGATATCCTCCATGCTGCCGTTAAGCTTGGCAGCGTAGTAATAGCGTAGATATTCCGGGTTCTTCACATGCCCGAGATAACTGCGTGCAGTGATGAAGGTGCCACGCGACTTGGACATTTTCTCGCCGTTGACGGTCAGGAAACCATGAGCAAACACCTTGGTCGGAGTGCGGTAGCCGGAAAACTCCAGTGTGGCCGGCCAGAACAGGGCGTGGAAATACAGGATGTCCTTGCCGATGAAGTGGTACAACTCGGTCCTGGCATCCTTTTTCCAGTATTCGTCGAATTCCAAGCCCGACTTTGCGCACAGATTCTTGAAGCTCGCCATGTAGCCAATGGGCGCATCCAGCCAGACGTAAAAATACTTGCCCGGGGCATCGGGAATCTCAAAACCGAAATATGGCGCGTCGCGCGAGATGTCCCAGTCCGACAGGCCGGAGGCAAACCACTCGCCCATTTTGTTGGCGGCTTCTTCCTGAAGTGTGCCGGAGCGGGTCCAGTCCCGCAAAAAATCCGCACACTCGGACAACTTGAAGAAGTAGTGCTCGGTTTCGCGTCGCACCGGCGCAGCGCCGGAAACGGCGGAAAACGGGTTGATGAGTTCGGTCGGACTGTAGGTTGCGCCGCAGGCCTCGCAGGAGTCGCCGTACTGATCCCGGGCATGACACTTGGGGCATTCGCCCTTGATGAAGCGGTCAGGCAGAAACATCTCCTTGACCGGATCGTAATACTGCTCGATGGTACGCACCGCGATCTTGTCGCTGGCCTTGAGCGCCTTGTAGATCGCACACGCCAATTCACGATTCTCTGGCGCGTTGGTGGAGTGATAGTTGTCAAATTCCACCAGAAAATCGGCAAAATCCGCACTGTGCTCGCCGTGCACCCGTTCGATCAGTGCCTCCGGCGTGATGCCCTCCTTCTCCGCGCGCAACATGATGGGGGTGCCATGGGTATCGTCCGCACACACGTAATGGCACTGGTTCCCCTGCATTTTCTGGAAGCGCACCCAGATATCGGTCTGGATGTACTCGACCAGATGGCCAAGATGGATGCTGCCATTGGCATAAGGCAGTGCGGAAGTGACAAGGATTTTACGCGGCATAGGTCATTTGTCGTTTTGCTGTAAGACCTTCATTTTAGCAAATGACGGGGACTCGCAGATCAGCTAAAATTACCTTATCTGTTTACTCGGGAATTATCACTGCAATGTCGCTCTCAGAATCTCTCGTCCAGTCCATTCTCAAGGAAATCACCGACCCCAACACCGGCAAGGATTTCGTCAGCAGCAAGTCTGCGCGCAATATCCGCATCGACGGCAACAATATCGCACTCGATATCATGCTGGGATATCCGTCAAAGTCAGCCGCCAGCTCGATACAGACACTGGTTGCCGACAAGTTGAAAACCCTGCCCGGCGTCGGCAGCGTGTTCGTCAACGTCAGCAGCAAGATCTTGGCACACACCGCGCAACGTGGCGTACAGCTGATTCCAGGCGTCAAAAATATTATCGCCGTGGCTTCCGGCAAAGGCGGGGTGGGCAAATCGACCACAGCCGCCAACCTGGCGCTAGCACTGGCCGCAGAAGGTGCCCAGGTCGGCATCCTGGATGCCGACATTTATGGTCCTTCCCAGCCGCAGATGCTCGGGATCGAAGGACGTCCGGAAAGTGCGGATGGCAAAAGCATGGAACCCATGGAAGGTCATGGCATCAAGGCTATGTCGATCGGCTTCCTGATTGACCCCGATACACCCATGGTCTGGCGCGGCCCCATGGTCACCGGCGCACTGGAACAATTGCTGCGTGACACCAACTGGCGCGAACTGGACTACCTCGTCATCGACCTGCCTCCAGGTACCGGCGATATCCAGTTGACGCTATCGCAGAAAATCCCCGTCACCGGCGCCATTATCGTCACCACACCTCAGGACATTGCCCTGCTGGACGCGCGCAAGGGGCTGAAAATGTTCGAGAAAGTCGGCGTGCCCATCATCGGCCTCGTAGAGAACATGAGTACTCATATCTGCTCCAAGTGCGGCCACGAAGAACATATCTTCGGCGCCGGCGGTGGCGAGCAGATGTGTAAGGATTACAATATCGAGTTGCTGGGTTCACTGCCTCTGGATATCAGAATCCGCGAGCAGGCAGACGGTGGCCGGCCCAGCGTGGTTGCGGAACCAGACGGTGCAATCGCGGCATCCTACCGGCAAATCGCGCTGCGCACCGCGATCAAACTGTCGGAACAGGCGCTGGATCACAGCCACAAGTTTCCCAATATCGTCATCCAGAACACATAATCAGCACAATACTCCGCCCCCTGATGAACTGACAGGCCAAAAACAAAAGGGGCGGATATCCGCCCCCAAGCTGCTGCACCCCCCAACCACTAAACCGACATGTTCATCACGTCCTGATAGGCCGTTACCAGCTTGTTACGCACCTGCACCATGGTCTGGAACGACAGGCTGGCTTTCTGCAGTTCGATCATCACATCCTGTACATTCGTTTCGACCTTACCCGTCTGGTAGTTCTCGGCCATCTTGTCCGCACCCTGCTGGGCATTGTTGACCTGTTCGATAGCCCCCTTCAGGGCGTCGGCAAAATTTGCCGCTCCTTCCGGCGCAACAGGCGGCGTTTTGCCGCCGGCAATGGCCGCCGCTGCATTCATCTGACTGAGTAACTGGTCGATGCCTTTAGTATCCATAACGCTTTCCAGTGGATGATGATCCGTTATCGGCATTCATCAAAAAAATTTACCTGATTGCTCTCTAGCAACTCCCGGGCCAGATTACTTGCCTTCCCGATAATGTTGCAGCTTGTGCCGTAAAGTACGTTCGCTCATGCCCAGTTTCTGGGCAGCCAGTGTACGCGAGCCGTTTACCGAAGCCAGTACGTTCATGATGTGGTCTTTTTCCAGTTGTTTCAACTGGCTTGGGCCACCCTCCGACGCCGGGACCTCGGCTTCTGCACTCACTGCGACAGATTTTCCCGTCTGCAGATGCAAATGCTGCGGCGCAATGATTTCACCTCCCGCCAGAATCACGGCGCGCTGGACGACATTTTCAAGTTCACGTGCATTGCCCGGCCATGCGTATTGCATGATGGCCTGATCGGATTCCGGAGAAAAATGCATGCCTGTACGCCCCATGGCTGCGGCCATGGTTGCCAGAAAATGACGTGCCAGCGGAAGGATATCCCGCACCCTTTCACGCAGCGGGAGGATATGCAGGGGAAAGACATTGAGCCGGTAGTACAGATCCTCGCGAAATGCCCCTTTATCGACTTCGGCCTTCATGTCGCGATTGGAAGTTGCCAGCACCCGCACATCAAGAGGAATTGCCTTCTGGCTGCCGACGCGCTCCACCTCCCGCTCCTGCAGCACCCGCAACAGCTTGGCCTGCAATGCCAAAGGCATCTCGGAAATTTCGTCCAGCAACAGCGTGCCTCCTTGTGCCTGCTCGAACTTGCCGGGCTGCGCCTGTGTCGCACCGGTAAAAGCCCCTTTTTCGTAACCAAACATGGTGGCCTCGAGCAGATTGTCAGGAATGGCAGCACAGTTGACTGCGATAAATGGCTTGCCGGCACGGGCCGAATGCTGATGAATGAACCTGGCCAGCACCTCCTTACCAGTACCGGATTCACCGGTGATAAGAACCGTCGCCGGTGTATCGGCCACCTTCATCGCCATCGCATAGAGACTGCTGGAGACCGGATCGTCCATCACCGCACCGGCCTTTTCGCCATCCCCGCTGGCTGGCAGCATCCAGCGTGCCACTCTCGTCAATAACTCGTCGACCTCGAATGGCTTGACCAGGTAATCGCAAGCGCCTTCCCTCATGGCTTCGACCGCTTGCGAAATGACGCCATACGCCGTCATTAGCAATACCGGCAGATGCGGCCAGCGCGACTTGATTTCATGCAGCAACTCAAGCCCGGTCATATTCGGCATCTGCACGTCGGTCACCACCAGTCCTACCCCCTGGCTTGCCAGGACTTCCAGAGCCTGCTCGCCGTCTTCAGCAGTCAGCACCTGGTAACGCGATATTTCCAGCGTATCGACCAGTGCCTCACGCAGATTGGCGTCGTCTTCGACAATGAGAATCGGGAGTCTTTTCATGATTGGATGGGTAATGTCAGGCAGAACTCGCTTCCCCGCCCTTGTTCCGATTTTACCTTAACCTCGCCGCCATGAATTTGCACAACCTCACGCACAATGGCGAGCCCCAGTCCAGTGCCTTCGGTCCGGGTCGTGAAAAAAGGCTCGAACAGCCTTTCCTGTACATCCCTGGCCATACCGCGACCGGTATCCGCAACCCGAAACACCACTTGTCCACTGCCTGATCTGGCTGCCGACAAAACAACGCTCCCACCCGCTTTACAGGCCTGCATGGCATTGGCCAGCAGGTTATTGAGCGCCCCGGCCAGTGCTTCCCGACTTCCCATCAGACAGGCACCGGCACTGTCGTCCTGCACCGTAAATTGAATACCATGCTGCAGCATCTGCGGCTCCATCACCTGCTGCACTTCCGTCAGCAAGCCTGACACGGTCAGTTGCTCCTGCGCGCTACGTCCACCCCGGACGAACACCAGCATATCCTTGATCAGATTTTCCAGATGACGCAAACGGCCCAGCGCCTTGGCAGAAAACTTGGACCTGTCTTCCGAAGACAAAGTCGCATCTGCCAGATGCGAGGTGTATAGCAATGCTGCCGCCAGTGGCGTTCGTAACTGATGCGCCAGCGCGGCCGCCATCTCCCCCATAGCAGAAAGGCGCTTGTGGCGCTGCAACTGGGCCTCCATCGCGTGCGCTTCCGTCACATCCTGCAGCAACAATATTTCTCCGCCCATGGTTTCACGCGCACTGGACGAGATGCTGATCCTCCGGTCGGAACAGGCCAGCATCCATTCCCCGGGGGTATGCGTAGGCACCAGCGACCGTGACATGATCTGCTGCCAGGTCAGGTTAATCAGAGGGTCGCCCAGCAATTCCCGTGCAGCCGGGTTGGCTTCTTCCACCAGTCCCCCGGCATCCAGCACCACCACGCCACCCGGCAAAGCCGCCAGCAACTGAGCCAGACGACGGGACAAGGCTTCTTTTTCCTCATATTGCCGACGAAGCTCGCCATTGGCGACCGCCAGTTCCTGCGTCAGCTCTTCCGCCCTGACCTGAAGTTCGGCATAGGCACTGGTCAACTGCTCGGATACCTGATTGAACAGGGCAAATGCCTGCTGCAGTTCCTGAGGCGTCGAAGGTAGAGAGGGATTGTCTGTCATCATTTAGCTACAAATTTGGCACTGGCTAAAGTATAGTGGCAAGTAGACGTTACTACCTATTGATTTTTCTGATTCTACGGGCAACATATGTTCGACATAGGAAACAAAAAAGAGCTTGCTCATCTGCGCAATCAACTGGCTGAAATCGAATCCGAAAACCGCCAGCTGCGCGATGAAAACACGACATTGTCCTCGAGTCTCGCACAATCGGAGAGCAACCTGGTTCAGCTACAGCGGCAAATTTCCATGCATCAGCGCATGTTCAGCAACATCACCTCGTTCAGCACTTCGTTCTCGGATTTCCAGCAATCACTGTTCAATCTCGCCAGCAAGCTGAAGGAGGAGAAAGTCAAAGCGGTCGAGGCGGCCAGTTCCTCCAGCAACAGCCGGACATCCATCGAGTTGATCTCCCGAAATCTGCACATGATGTCGCAAAAAACCCAGGAAACAGCCAGCAGCGTGGATGGCCTCAATCAGCGGGCAGAGCAGATCGGCGGCATCATCCAGTTGATCAAGGAGATCGCCGACCAGACTAATCTGCTTGCGTTGAACGCTGCCATCGAGGCAGCCCGAGCGGGTGAGCAGGGGCGTGGATTTGCGGTGGTTGCCGATGAAGTTCGCAAGCTGGCCGAGCGTACTGCCCAGGCCACCAGCGAGATTTCCGCGCTGGTTTCCACGATTCAGCAGGAAACCATGCAGGCTCGCAATCAGATGATCGGTAACTCGGGCGATGCCGACCAGTTCAGTCGGGATGGCCTGGCCGCCACTTCCAATATGGAATCCCTGCTTGGTCTGGCACAGGAACTGGAAGGAGCGATTGCAGCGAGTTCTTTACGCAGCTTTGTCGAAGTGGCCAAAGTCGACCACCTCATATTCAAATTTGAGGTCTACAAGGTGTTCATGGGCATTTCGGACAGGAAATCAAGCGACTTTGCCACCCATACAACTTGTCGCCTGGGCAAATGGTATTACGAAGGCGAGGGCCACGACTGCTTTTCGCAACTACAGGGCTACAAGGAAGTGGAGTCTCCGCATATCAATGTGCACCGACACGGCAAAGCCGCATTGGAACATCTTGCCACGAACAATCTGGAGCAAGCCATCAGCAGTCTGGAGCAAATGGAAGCTGCCAGCATGAAAGTGCTGCAAGAACTTGACAGAATCGCCCTGAGCGGGGAAAACGATCATTCCCTGTTATGTCATTCCGGTGCATAATTCAATCTTGTTTTAAGGATTAATAATTCCGAAATCCAACGGAGCCACAAGATGTCAGAACTGCTGAAACGCATTGACGCTCGCACCAAACTCGCCGGCTCGAACAAGCTGGAGATGTTGCTGTTTTCACTAGGCACGGACGAACGTACTGGCCGCGAAGAAACTTTTGGCATCAATGTATTCAAAGTGCGAGAAGTCATGCGCATCCCACCGATCACGCATGCGCCAGAGATGCCGCCATCGGTGGAAGGGATGGTCAGCCTACGGGGCGTGCTGGTCCCGGTCGTTGATCTGATCAAATATGTCGGCGTACAGAATTCAAGTCCACCGCAAATCATGATCGTGACCGAATACAACGGCCATACCCAGGGATTTCTGGTTGAAAATGTCGATACGATCCTGCGTATTGACTGGTCATCGATGAAGGTACCGCCCGAAATGCTCACGGCCCAGATGGGCGGGTTGATCACGGCCGTCACCGAACTCAAGGATGGCCGTATCGTCATGATGATGGATGTGGAAAAGATCCTGGCCGACACTTCCAATTACGTGGATGAATCATCCATTGCCACGCTGCAACCGATTCCCGTTTCCGGCAAAACCATATTTTTCACCGACGATTCCGTCGTGGCACGCAACCAGATAGAGAAGGCGCTGGCCGCCCTCAACATCAACGGCATTTCCGCTACCAACGGCAAAGAAGCCTGGTCGGAACTGCAGAAAATTGCCCATCGCGCCGAAGTGCTTGGTCAGAAAGTGACGGATTTCATCCAGCTGATCCTGACCGATGTGGAAATGCCAGAAATGGACGGTTATGTACTGACCCGCCACATCAAGAGTGATCCGCGCTTTTCCGGCATTCCGGTCCTGATGCATTCCTCCCTATCCAGTGATGCCAATCAGCAACTGGGACGCTCGGTGGGCGTAGATGAATATGTTCCAAAATTCGAACCGCACAAACTGGCAGAAGTGCTGTCCCGCCTGCTGGTAGGCAACACACCGCCCGAGAATTAAGTGATACGGAGCTAAGAACCCCATGTCCGACCAAAATTCAAATCTGCTGGATTCCATTGATGCCCGTACCAAACTGGCCGGCTCCAACAAAATGGAGATTCTGCTGTTCTCGCTTGGCAGTAATGAAATCTTCGGCATCAATGTATTCAAGGTGCGAGAAGTCACGCACACCCCCTACATCACTCGAACACCCAACGTCCCGGCAGGAGTGGAAGGTTTTATTTCTCTGCGCGGCAATATCATTCCCGTAATTTCGCTGACCAATTTCATCAATCTGGGCACCAATGCGCAAAGCAGCAACAGCACATTGATCGTGACGGAATTCAGCCGCCACACCCAGGGCTTTCTGGTCGACAGCGTGGACCGCATCATTCGGGTAGACTGGGACCGGGTCAAGCCACCACAGTCCATGCTGGGTGGAAACGAAGGAGTGATCACGGCCATCACCGAACTGCCGGATGGGCGTCTGGTATCGATTCTGGATGTCGAACAATTACTGGCCAATGCCATAGGTGAGGAAAAAATTCCTGAGATTGCGGCTCTGGAGTCCAATGACGACCGCTTCATATTTTTTGCCGACGATTCAGCCGTTGCCCGCAAGGCCATTGTCGGGGTGCTTGACCGTATGGGCGTCAAACACCAGCAGGCCAGCAATGGTGCCGAAGCTTGGGAGAAGCTCAAGAGTATGGCTGCGCGTGCGCAACAGGAGGGCCGTCCTTTGCACGACAGCCTGCGCCTGGTGCTGACCGATGCCGAAATGCCTGAAATGGATGGTTATGTGCTGACCAAGAACATCAAGGGCGACCGGCGTTTTGAAGGCATCCCGGTCGTGATGCACTCATCCCTGTCTTCACAAGCCAACCGCAACATGGGCTTGCAGTCCGGGGTAGACACCTATGTTCCAAAATTTGACCCGCTGATCCTGGTGGAAACACTGCGACCATTGCTGGCATAAATACTGATCGTTAAATCGTCACGGAGTTATTGAATGCCTGACAAAAACATGAAAATTCTGGTGGTGGATGACTTTTCCACCATGCGCCGTATCGTCCGCAATCTGCTGAAGGAACTGGGCTTTACCAATGTGGATGAGGCTGAAGACGGCGTTGTTGCATTGCAAAAGCTGAAAGCCGGCGGGTTTCAGTTTGTTGTCAGCGACTGGAACATGCCCAACATGACAGGGATCGAACTGCTGCGGGCGATCCGGGCCGATGCCCAGTTGAAATCCCTGCCCGTCATGATGGTCACGGCCGAGGCCAAGAAGGAAAACATTATCGAAGCGGCACAGGCCGGCGCCAACGGCTACGTGGTCAAGCCTTTCACGGCAGCGACCCTGGAAGAAAAACTCAACAAGGTTTTCGAAAAACTGGGCATGTAAGGAGATAGATGTGGCAACCGAATCCGGAGATTCAGCAGAACTCGAAGCGCTATTTGACAGTATCGCCAGCGCCAGCGAGCCCGCAGTTCCCCCACCAGCACCTACCCCCGTAGCCGCTCCCGAGCCATCACTGCCCACACCTGCCACCCTGCCACAGGGGGGCGATGTTTATTCGCAGGTCGGGCATCTGACCCGTCAACTGCACGATACCCTTCGTGAGCTAGGCTATGACCGTTCCATTGAAAAGGCTGTCGGCAAAATGCCGGATGCACGCGACCGCCTTAACTATATTTCAACGCTGACCGAGCAGGCGGCTATCAAGACGCTGAATGCGACCGAGGCAGCAAAGCCGTTGCAGGAGTCGCTTGAAACCGGCGCCAAGCAACTGGCAGAACGCTGGCAGCAGATGATGGATGGCCGCTTGAGCGTGGACGAATTCAAGCAGCTGGTTTCCGCCACGCGCGAACACTTGCAGGATGTGCCGCTCAAGACCAAGGCCACCAACGCGCATTTGATGGATATTGTCATGGCGCAGGATTTCCAGGACCTGACCGGCCAGGTGATCAAAAAACTCGCCGAAACCGTGCAGCAGCTCGAGAACCAGTTGCTACAGATGCTGATCGCCAGTGCATCGGAAGAAAAGAAGAGAGAAATAGGGGATTCGCTGCTGAATGGCCCGGTCGTCAATGCCGAAGGCCGCACCGATATCGTGACTAACCAGGCTCAGGTCGATGAGTTGCTGGATAGTCTTGGATTTTAGAGGGGGGCATCATGAGTGATTTTGCCGGCATGGAGGACATGCTCCAGGACTTCCTGACGGAGGCGTCCGACCTGCTTTCTGGCGTCGACAACAAGCTGGTGGAACTGGAAAAACGCCCTGACGACCGCAACCTGCTGAATGAAATTTTTCGCGGATTCCATACCATTAAGGGAGGTGCCGGTTTTCTGAATGCCTCAGAAATGGTAGCCCTGTGCCACCGTACGGAGAACCTGTTTGACAAGCTGCGCAATGGCGAGCTTGAGCTTGACCCGGCCATCATGGATGTGATTCTAGCCGCCACCGGCATTGTGCGGGACATGTTCGGCGAGCTTTCGCAAACCCGGCAACCCTCGCCCGCCGATCCAGCTGTGCTGGCTGCATTGGATGCCGTGTTATCCGGTGAAAAAATCGGTGCTCCATCGCCGGCACAAACGGCTCCGGCGGCCGTGCAGATCCTTGCGCCTGCGGAAACGATAACGACCGCAGAACCTCAGCCGACCGCCAGCGGCCCAGACTGGGCCGGGCTCTACAACGGACTGCTGGGCAAGGCACCCGCGCCGGAGGAATCGAAAGCCGCCCCCGCTGCAGAATCCATTGTCGTACCCGCAACACCCCCTTCAGTCGGGGCCACCATTGCCCCGGCAAGACCTGCACCCAAAGGACCGGTTTCCCCCAGTGCGGTGGCCGCCACGAAAGACACGTCAATTCGCGTGGACACCACACGACTGGATCAGGTTCTCAATCTGTCCGGCGAAATCGGCCTGACCAAAAACAGGCTTACCTGTATCCGTACTGCCCTGATGCAAGGGAAACTGGACCACACCACCATCAAGGATCTGGACGAGGCGGTGAGCCAACTCGATCTGCTGGTCGGCGACTTGCAGAACGCAGTGATGAAAACCCGCATGCAGCCCATCGGCAGGCTGTTCCAGAAGTATCCGCGCCTGGCCCGCGATCTTGCACGCCAGCTTGGCAAGGATGTCGAACTGGTACTGACGGGTGAAGAGACCGAAATTGACAAGACCATGATCGAGGATCTGAACGATCCGCTCGTCCACCTGATCCGGAATGCCGTCGATCACGGCGTGGACAGCCCGGAAGAACGTCAGTCTGCCGGCAAGCCAAGCAAAAGCCTGATCCACCTTTCTGCCGAACAGATCGGTGACCACATCGTCATTCAGATCACCGATGATGGCCGGGGAATCCGGCCGGAGGTCATCCGCAACAAGGCCATGGAGAAGGGACTGATTGACGCAGAAACGGCCAATTCCCTGGACGAGCGCCAGAGTCTGCAACTGATCTTCCTGCCTGGATTTTCCACCAAGGACCAGATCTCCGATGTGTCCGGCCGTGGCGTAGGCATGGACGTGGTCAAAACCAATATCCAGCGGCTCAATGGCCGGGTGGATGTGACTTCCGTTGTCGGCCAGGGCTCCAATTTCCGCATCATGCTGCCATTGACACTGGCCATTCTGCCCGTGCTGATGGTGCGCCTGGGTGAACAGCCATTCGCAGTGCCGCTCTCGATGGTGCGCGAAATCCTGCCGATTCGGGCAGACGATGTTCAAAGAGTTTCGGGACGGGCCACCATGGTTGTGCGCGAGGAAGTCCTGCCGATCCGCACACTGGCAAGCCTGATCGGCTGGGAAGAAAAGACCGCTCCGGCATTTGGCGTACTGATGCAATCCGGAGAAAGCAACTTCATTCTGGCTATCGACAGCTTTATCGGTCAGGCTGATGTCGTGATCAAATCGCTGCATGACATCAAGCCCAAGGGGATCGCCGGCGCAACCCTGACAGGTGATGGTGCGATCGTTCTGGTGCTGGATATGGAAGAACTGCTCAGCATGGAGACCCACCAGACGCGCGCTGCGCTGTTTGCCTGACAGAAACATCACAAAACACTGACGAGGGAGGAACCTAATCATGGCGAACAAGGTAACGCCCACGAATCACGAGAAGGTGATGCGCGAAGATGACTTTATCGTCTCCAAGACGGATACCAAAGGGATCATCACATACGGCAACCAGATCTTCATTGAATTTTCCGGCTATTCCGAAGCAGAATTGCTGGGCGCTCCGCACAGCATCATTCGTCATCCCGACATGCCCCGTGCCGTATTCAAGTTGCTCTGGGACACCATCTCGCAAGGCAAGGAAATTTTTGCCTACGTCAAGAACATGGCCAAAGATGGCAGTTTTTACTGGGTGTTCACCAATGTGACTCCCTCGTATGACGCCAAGGGCAACATCATTGGCTACTATTCGGTTCGCCGGAAACCCAAGGCCAGTGGTGTCGCCGTGGCATCCCAGGTTTACAAGGCCATGCTGGAAGCCGAGCAGAAGGCCGGGGCAGCAAAGGCCATTGAAGCCTCAACCAAGATCCTTGTGGATATTCTTAACGAGAAAGGCCTGAGCTATGAAGAACTGGTCCTTGCAATTTAAGATTCAGGCGGTTGCCTACGTCTACACGGCCATCCTGTTTTTGTTGCTGGCAACAATATTTTACGAGCATGGCTTTCAGCCCCTTTATCTGGGATTCGCCGCCGTGAGTGTTGCCTATGCGGTTTTCGTGATCAACGGTACCCCTAAATTGCTCTCCCCGATCAGTGCCATTGCCAAAGTCGCCGAAGAAGTCAGCAAAGGTTTTTTTGACAGCCGCGTGACGCACATTCAGGGGCAGGACGAATTGGGTCGACTGTCATGGCAGATCAATGACATGCTGGATCAACTGGAAGCCTGCTTTCGTGAAGTCAACATCACTTTCCAGAATGCCAGCGAAGGCAAATATTTTCGCAAAGCCCGTCCCGAGGGCCTGCACGGGACATTTAGACACACCATGGAGCAGGTTAACCGCTCCATCGAACGGCTGGAAATGAGCACACGCTACATGTTGCGCAACGAACTGGCCTCAAGCCTCAGCCATCTCAACGCAAGCAACCTGCTGAAAAACCTGCGTCTCAATCAGCAGGATCTTATCAACGTGCATGAAAAAATGCAGGAGGTAACGGAAATCTCGAGCAACACAGCCAACGATGCGATGCAAAGCAAGCACTCCATCGAGGATATTGTCGCCACGCTAAACCGCATTACCACAATGACCGGTGACATCAACAGCACCATCAGCGCACTTAATGTTCAGAGCCAGGAAATCAGCAAGGTCGTGCAACTGATTACGACGATTGCTGATCAGACCAATCTGCTGGCCCTGAACGCCGCTATTGAAGCCGCCCGGGCCGGTGAGGCAGGACGGGGTTTTGCAGTTGTCGCCGACGAGGTCAGAAAGCTGGCAGAGAACACCAAACAGGCCACTACCCAGATCGCGGCGGTCATGGGGACCATCCAGCAACAGGCTTCGACCATGCTTGATCAATCATCGCAGATGAAAGAAATGGTCGATAGTTCCAGCTCTACCGTCAGCGACTTCGAACGCAAGTTTTCCGATTTTGCCCAATCGGCCCAGGACACCATGGATCGCGTCACATACGCTCAGGATGTCAGCTTTGCCTCGCTGGTCAAGGTCGATCATCTGCTGTTCAAACAGAATGGTTACATCGCCATCAGTGATGACAGCAATACTGAAGACGCAAGGGATGCGATCAGCGTGGATCACCATAGCTGCCGGCTTGGCCAATGGTATGAATCAGGTCATGGCGCACAAAATTTCAGCCACATGCCTTCCTACGGAAGTATCAATGCACCGCACGCCGCCGTGCACGCCAAGATTCAGGAAGCCACAGGCTATCTCGGTATGAACTGGGAAAACGACAAAACCATACAGTACAAGATTCTGTCATGCTTCCAGGATGCCGAAAAAGCCAGCGATGAAGTCCTCGCCCGAATTGACCGGGTCGTCACAGAAAAACACGCCATATAACCGAGAAAAATCATGCAAGATCAAGCTTTCATCGGGCGACAGCCCATCCTCGACGCCAGCCAGAAAATTGTTGCTTACGAACTATATTTTCGTCATGACGCAAGTGCCACCTCAGCTGTCATAGAAAATGACGTCCGGTCCTGTACCAAGGTTCTGCTTAACACACTGAACGACATGGGGGCCCAGTGGTTGCTGGGAGACAAACAGGCGTTTATCAACATCAACGCCGAGGTGTTGCTGGGAGAGTTTGTCGAACTGCTTCCACCCAAGCGCACGGTGCTTGAGCTTCTGGCCGGCATACAACCTGATCAGGCGCTGATTGAACGTATTGATGCCCTGCGGAAACTCGGTTTCCAGATTTCATTGAGCACGCTTGAGGACCAGGGGTTGCTGGCACTTCTGCCCCATGCCGACTACGTCAAGATCGACCTGGTCAAGATGGGACTGGAAAAAGCACTTGCCCTGTTTGCCAAGCTGAAAGGGCGATCAGTCATCGCCATTGCCGAAAAGGTCGAGAGTCGTCACGAGTTTGATGCATGCAAACAGGCAGGGTTCAAACTGTTTCAGGGATTCTATTTTGCCCACCCGGAAACCCTGACCGCCAAGGTCATCCACCCCGCCTATGCCGTCGTGCTGGACATTCTCAACATGGTATCGCGCAAGGCAGAAATCAAGGAAATCGAGACCGGCTTCAAGCATGACGCCGCACTGTCCTTCAAGCTGTTGCGTTACATCAACTCGGTCGGATTCGGGCTTTCAACCGAAATCCAGTCCATACGCCACGCGATTACCATTCTGGGCTACGACCAGCTTTATCGCTGGCTGACCTTGCTGATGGTGACCGCCGGAGAAAATTCGACCCCGCCGGCGTTGATGCGCACAGCCATCACGCGCGGCCGGCTGACCGAACTGCTCGGATCAAGCTATCTGACCAAAACCGAACGCGACAATCTGTTTATTGTCGGCGTGTTTTCCCTGCTTGATGCCATGCTCGAAATGCCCATGGAGCAGGCACTGGAAAAACTCAATCTTCCTGAACCGGTTTCAGAAGCACTGCTGCATAGAACCGGTGTTTACGGACCTTTCCTGCAACTGGCAGAAGCAACCGAAGGGGCTGATATCGACAAGGTGCGTACCATTGCCGAATCGCTGATCATGGATCCGGAAATGGTGAACAAGTGCCATATCGACGCACTGTCATGGACCGAAAGTCTCGGTATATAGGTCGACGAAAATAGCTGGTCAGTCCGATTGGAAATCACTTTACTCGTTATCCTGTTCTCAGCCGGCTGGCTATGGCTGGACAGTCTCAGTGCGCGTGACGCAGCCGTTGCCGCCGGGCATCAGGCCGCGCAGAGATACGGCCTGCAGTTTCTTGACGAAACCGTTGCCATTTCCAAACTATGGGCAGCGCGTGACCGCAGTGGCCGGCTCAGGATTCAACGCACCTACACTTTCGAAGTCAGTGACACCGGGAGCGACCGGCTACAGTGCAGCATCGTTCTGCTCGGCAAGCGCATAGAACGGCTGGACATTCCGCCGCATCGCGACCGCGACAACGTCATTCCCTTGTTTCACTAGGTTTCAGGCATGTCCGCTGACTACTGCGGCCGCTTCGCCCCGTCACCCACCGGCCCCATGCATTTCGGCTCTCTCGTTGCAGCCGTGGGCAGCTATCTTGAGGCGAGAACACACCGCGGTCGATGGCTGATACGCATGGAAGACCTCGACCCCCCGCGTGAAGTGCCAGGAGCGGCAGACGACATCCTGAAAACACTGGAGGCGTTCGGTTTCGAGTGGGACGGGCCTGTCATGTATCAGAGCATCCGCGGCGAGGCTTACGAAGCTGCACTTGCCCGATTGCGCGACACCGGCCATCTTTATCCCTGCGCCTGTACCCGCAAGGAAATTGCCGATTCTGCCGTACTCGGCGTTGAAGGTCCGGTTTACCCTGGAACCTGCCGGAATGGCCTGCAAGGACGTGAGCCCCGGGCATGGCGTGTGCGGACTACCGGGGCGGAAATCCGCTTCGAGGACAAGATTCAGGGCCATCATGTACAAATGCTCGAATCCGACATCGGCGATTTTGTGCTTAAACGCGCCGATGGTTACTATGCCTATCAACTGGCGGTAGTCGTGGACGATGCCGAACAAGGCGTGACGCGTGTGGTACGGGGTGCCGACCTTCTGGACTCCACCCCCCGCCAGATCTGGCTGCAACGCCTGCTGGGCTGGACCACTCCGCAATACGCCCATCTGCCGGTAGCTGTGAATTCCCGTGGCGAGAAACTTTCCAAACAGACGCTGGCACCCCCGCTTGACCCCACCCGACCAGCGCCCGCATTATGGGATGCATTGCGTTTTTTGGGCCAGAACCCGCCAACGGCACTGCGTGGCGACCTGCCATCGCTCTGGCAATGGGCCAAGTCATCGTGGCAAGCGGATTCAGTTCCCAAAAGCCGTGCTATCATGCCGCCCCTATGAATGACAGCCTGACCCGGTTTCTATTCGAGAATGCCCCCATCCGGGGTGGAATCGTCCGCCTGCAATCCACCTGGAACGCAGTATTGGATCGTCACGACTATCCCCCCGTGCTGCGTACCCTGATGGGTGAACTGATGGCCGCCAGCGCCCTCCTCACCGCCACACTCAAACTCAACGGCTCGATGATCATGCAAATCCAGGGCAACGGCCCGGTATCGCTGCTGGTGGTGGAATGTCGGGGCGACATGACTATGCGGGCAACGGCAAAATGGGCGGGGGAACTAGATCACGACAGCCTTGAAAAACTGGTAGGTGATGGCCGTTTTGTCATCACGCTTGACCCGCAGGATGGCAAGCAGACCTATCAGGGCATCGTCCCGCTGGAAGGCGACAGCGTGGCGGAAATTCTGCAGAATTACATGACGCGTTCCGAGCAGATCGAAACCCGGTTGTGGCTGGCTGCAGATGATGAAAATGCCAACGGCATGCTATTGCAGAAAATGCCGGACCAACCCGAGCAGGATGCAGATGCATGGCGTCGCTCCTGCCACCTTGCGGACACGCTTAAACCCGGAGAACTGCTGCAACTCGATGCCAGAACCCTGCTGCATCGCCTGTTCCACGAAGAAGACCTGAGACTGTTTGATCCGCAACCGACGGCTTTCGAGTGCGGCTGCTCACGGGATGGCGTCACTCGCGTGTTGCGCATGCTGGGGAAGGCGGAAGTGCAAGGAATCATGGAAGAGCGCGGCCAGATTGAAGTCCATTGCGAGTTCTGCAACCAGCGCTATACCTTTGATGCCATCGATACCGAGCAGGTGTTTGCCAGCGAAATCGCCCCACCGGGCTCCTCGACCAGACATTAGGCCGGTGACCAGGGTTTTGTTTTACGAAGCCTGAACAAGTTTCTGCCGCACCCGCTCGAACAGGCAGATCGAAGCGGCTGCAGCGACGTTGAGCGATTCCATTCTGCCTGGCATCGGAATGCGAACCCGGGTATTGGCCACTGCCAGAAAATTCTCCGACAGCCCGGCCCCTTCGTTCCCCACCATCAGTGCCACCGGTCCGGTCATATCCAGCGCATAAAGCGAACTTGTGGCAGCCAGACTGGTGGCCACGGTCAGACCCGCAAAACCGGCAGCTTTTTCCGACAAATTGACCCGCTCTTCAATGGCCAACCCAAAATGTGCGCCCATGCCCGCACGCAGCACCCTGGGTGACCATGCATCGGCGCAACCGGTCGATAGCCAGGCCACCTGCACCCCGGCCGCTGCGGCAGAACGGAGTAATGCACCCAGATTGCCCGGATCCTGTACATCCTCCAGCAACAAGGCAAAGTCCGGTTTCTCCGGCACATGCACATGCGGAATCCGGATCAGCGCGATGATGCCGGCGGGCGTTTCCACCGGTGAAACTTCCTCAAACAGCCCATCGGTCAGGCAAATCTGCTGCACACCGGACATTTTTTCCAACAACCCGGCAATTTCAGCATGTACCACACCGCTTTCTGACACTGCCAGCAACTCCGGCACCACCCCGGCCAACCATGCCGCCTCGACCAGATGCACGCCATCGAGCAGCGCCAGATTCAACTTGCGCCGTTCACGCGAGGATTCGGCCAGTTTTTTCAGTTGCCTGAAAGTCGCGTTATCACGCGAGGAAATCGATTTCATAAATGATCCAGCGGACTCACCACGCCGTGGCCTCCCTTGTTCAATACGTGAGTGTAGATCATGGTAGTCGAAACATCCGAATGACCGAGCAACTCCTGCACGGTACGGATATCGTACCCTCCTTCAAGCAAATGAGTCGCAAATGAGTGCCTGAAGGTATGGGGCGTCGCCGGTTTATGGATTCCGGCTGCTTCCACCGCTTTTTTCATGGCTCTTTGCAACAGTTTCTCGTCCAGATGATGGCGACGCTCCCGCCCACTACGGGGATCAACTGAATAACTGCCCGAGCAGAACACATATTGCCAGCCCCAGTCGCTCGATGCAGACGGATATTTGCGTTCAAGCGCGTCGGGCAGAAAGACCTCTGACATCCCTTTCGCCTCATCATCCTCAAACAACCGCCGACGCTTGGCCAGATGCGCCTGCAAAAGCGGCACCACCGCCGCCGGCAACATCGTGACCCGGTCTTTGGCACCCTTGCCGTTACGGATCAGAATCTCCCTGCGATCGAAATCCACATCCTGCACTCGCAAACGACAGCATTCCATGATGCGCATCCCTGTCCCGTATAGCAACCGGGCCATCAGGCCATATGTGCCATCCATGCGTTCGAGTATGCGCGCAACCTCCATTTTTGAAAGAACGACCGGCAAGCGCTGAGGTTTCTTGGCGCGAATCACGTTATCCATCCAGGGCAATTGCTGGTCAAAAACTTCACGATACAAAAACAGAATCGCCGCCAATGCCTGATTCTGCGTTGCGGCAGAAACATTGCCGTGCGTGGCCAGATGCGTCAGAAAAATCTCGACCTCCCTTGCCCCCATCTCACGCGGATGACGTTTGTCGTGATGCAGGATGAAGCGCCTGATCCAGTGAACATATTGCGTTTCAGTCCGAATACTGTAATGCTTGATTCTGATTTTTTCGCGGACCAGATCGAGCAATTTGGGTGGATGAGTGGTTACAGGGGCGCTGGGGTTTTGCATATCATCAGGATGATCATATTTATAACTTAACAATCAAATTGTTAATATGTATTGTTGCGCGATTATAACAGCGATTTATTTATGTTATACACCTCTATCGGTGTATATTTTACGTTGGGCATCATGAAACAGCTGGCGGCTCTGACATTGTTGTTCTTTTCTCTTTCCGCCTTAGGCGCTGATGAGTTTGGCGTGGAACAGCCTTTTGAGAACCCCGACAAAATTCCTTATCCTGTTGCTTCCTATCTGAGTAGGAATTTGGCGAAGGAAATCAATTTGTGTTACCTAAAAAACATTGACGATGCCTTTGAGGCAAAATTCGTCAAAATAAGCTCAAACAACAAGGCTATCTTTGTAAAACCTAAGGCTTGGTGCTTGTGCGGTGTTTACAACTGCCCTATCTGGCTATTTCAGATAGCCGGCAATAGGGCAAAACCTGTTTTGTATTCTGGGGGCACCAGCGGGCTAGATATTCTCGATAAGAAAACAAACGGATACCGTCTAATTAATGATTACTCTGTCCATGGCCGAGAAACAACTTGGGCATGGGATGGTACGAAATATCGGGAGACTGTTACGAAAATTCGGTCACGGAACGAAGAAAAATCTTGCGTCCAAGTCGAAACCTACCACCACAAAAATGGTAAGTTGAAAAAGGTATCAGTCTCATGCGAACAAGAATAAGCCCAACCAATCGTTGCAGGGGATCGGCGCTGACGCGCCTCCCCCTGAACTAGCACGTTAGGCCGCAGGACAAGGTTTGGAGATACTTATGTACATCATCATCGGTCTTGTATTTGGCTTCCTACTTGGCCGAAGGTGGTTCCCTTTTCGCTCGTTTCAAAACGACGGCGAGGCACATCTGTCCAAGGAAATTCAACGGCTGTTCTGCGCGCCTGATTACCACCTAATGAATCATGTCACCTTAAAGGTGGAAGGTGGAACGACCCAGATTGACCATATCCTCATTTCAAAGTTTGGCGTCTTCGTCATAGAGACAAAGGATTACAACGGCTGGATTTTTGCAAACGCAAAACATGCGAACTGGACTCAAGTTGTATTTCATGTGAAATCGCAGTTCCAAAACCCAATATTCCAAAACTTTCGACACGTCCGTGCTGTTCAAAAAAGACTAGACTTTCTTCCCTCCGATGCCATCAAGTCAGCCGTAGTTTTTGTTGGAGGGGCAGAATTCAAAACGGAAGTTCCGCCGGGGGTTTTTGATCTCTCGGGTTTTGTCGGCTATGTCCGCGAACAAACCGCCGAAATCATGTCTCACAATCGAATGCAATTTTGCATAGGCCGACTTGAAGCCACGCGCCAAGCCATCACCGATCAAACGGATGTTGAACACATTGAAAATCTGAGGCGGAGGCATCGACATGAGCACTAAGTCCACACTTCCCCTCGCTGTTGCATTTGTTGCAGCCAGTGCAGTTGCTTTTCCAACGCCAGCGTTCGCCTGCGATCAGGCCGCTGCGCGAAAGGTTCAAACCATGCTGCACGATATGGCAACGTGGTACGAAAAGGATGGAAAGGTCACGTTCAAGTGGGGCTCCGATTGGGATCATGCAGCACCTCATGAGCGCCTAGGTTTGATTCGCACCTTCGCGGACTCTGATACTTGCTTGACAGGTCGCCCACGGGAAATTGGTTTCTTTCGCATGGGTAAACTTGTTGGGAAGGCATCGCCAACAACTGGTATTCGTCTGGTCGAGTAATACTATGACCTTTACCGTTTCCGAAACCAATGGCTAACACTCTGCTCCAGCGGAGGTTAGGCAAGATATACCAAAGAAATTGTCCAAATACGAATGAAAGGAATTGATATGGGTGAATGGAGCGATTACTTCGAAGACTTTCCTGAAGAAAACCCGGCAAATTATGTGAATGGCCGTTTTGATCCTGCAGGCGCAAAGGCACTTCAACAACAAAACGGCAAGGTTGCGGAAGAGCAGGCTAACCTCAACAGGGAAATTGCAGAGATAGTCCGCAAAGCCCGTATGTCCAAGACAGCGAAGTGACAACCGCTTTGCCTAACCCTAAGCTCAAGTTCGCTCCCTTTGGTCGCTGGGACGCGCCTTCGGCGCGCCCCTTAGCGACTCGTTAGGCCATATCAAATGAGCGTCGTCAGTGGTCAGCATGTCGTCAGCATCCGCAAACGAGTGCTCGCCTATTGCGAGGAGCATGGCATTGTTGTGCCAAAGACTTTTCACCATCTCGATCCCATCTATGCCATCGTGCTTGTAGAAATTCTCGTTCCTGAAAACCCTCGTCTCGTTGACGAAACCTTCTACAGCGAGAAGTCCGTTGTGCGGTACCTCAAAGATCAAAACAAGCACCCTGAAAATTATCAGGTTCTGGACTTCAAACGGGGAATTGAGCTAGTACTTGAACAACAGGTGAGTCTGAAGCGAGGCTCTGCATTCAACAACCGCAAAGACACTGACATTCAACGCTAGTAAGCCAAGGAATCATTCGTAATGAAGAGTCACCCGTTCACACCAATGCGGCCTAACCCATCCATCAAGAGGGGCGATGCGCTGACGCGTATCGCCCCTTACGTCAAACGTTAGGCGACATATATTTCCACTTTCCAGACTCGCCGGAGTAATTCATGACCAAGTCCACAACCACCTACTGGAACGCATTGAATTCGCAAGCGCGGGAACACTGGGTACCTGTCAAAGGGCTGGAAGGCATAGCCGAGGAACTGACCCTGAGCATTGATAAAGAGTCAGGCGAGTACACGAAATTGACTCGTTTCCTCCCTGGCGCAGATACCTCTGCCTGCGGCGGCAAAACGCATCCCTACCCTGAAGAAGTATTCATCATCAGCGGTCGCCTCTATGACAAAGCGTTTGAAATGTGGCTGGAGGCGGGACACTATGCCAGCCGGCCTCCTGGGGAACTCCACGGGCCGTTCAAGACCGACGTCGGGTGCATAGTGCTGGAGATATCGTTTCCCAATCGTGTTGGTTAGCCAATGTCGCCCAACCCATCATTCCACTGGACCTGCGCAAAAAACCGCGCAGGACGGTTACTTTGACGTTGGACCTCATGAAACCCTTTTTTCTTAAAAATTTTCTTGCGGCGGCCGTCGCCCCGCTGATTATTCCTATCACGAGCGGATGGGTGTACTTCCTGCTGCATGAGTGGCTCGAACCTTCCGTTTGGGGTCTGCCACCATTGCAGTCTCTCATCGGCGTCTCGATTAACAGTGCGGTTGTAGGTTATTTGTTCACCTGGTTCTATGGTCTGCCGCTGGCACTCGTTCTGCAACTTGTGAACCGATACCGTCTTAGCTATCTATTAGCTGCAAGTATACTGCCAGCGCTGAGCCTTCCATTCTGGCAGACGGGCTGGGAGATCTCAGTTCTACCCGTATTGCTTGCCGGAATATCTACTGCGTATGTTTTCTGGCTTTTGACGCATAGGAAGACCCATCCTGCTACTGAGGAACGCTTGCCGACAAGCACCTCTGATCAAGCACGATAGGTGTTGTGAGGAATAAGCTGTCAGCCATGAAACGTCTTGCTTTCCTTACGATCGTCGCTGCAGCATGCATTACCACAGTGTTTGTGAACGCACTCAAGCCGAACAGCACCAGCGCCTTCATGTTTATTGCAGCTTGGCTAACCCTCCCTTACATACTCATGTGCGCGGCACTGATATTTATTGAGCGCAAAGGCAAAGCATCTTTTCACTGGTATGTTGTCGCAACCATCGTTTCTGCTGGCGGTGTTTTATTTCTGGCCGACATCATTTTTTGGCACCCGGATGCGCAAGGAGCCATTGCATTGTTAATGACTCCGGTTCTCCAGGGCGGCGCATTGGCATTTTTACTCCCTGTCACCCGGTGGGTGTCGAGAAATACACGCACCTAACCCATTGCTGGCGACAAACTGCACTGCCCGGTGAATCCAATCGATATGCTTCAAATGGAAAATCCTGTAAAAATTATTCTTGTCAGACATGGCGAACCTGATCTTCCTCTCTGGAGAAACGTGAATGCCAGCGAATTCAGGCAATGGATTGAATCCTACAACTCTGCTGGAATCAAAAAGGAGACTCTGCCACCCAGAGAATTATGTGAGGCTGTTTCCAGTTGCGCTGTTGTTGTATGCAGCGATCTAAGAAAATCGATTGAATCTGCAAAAGCGTTGGGCATTGAGGCAGTCGATCACTTTGACCCCTTATTTAGGGAAATAGGTTTGCCTTATGCTGACTGGAGCTTTCCAAAACTCTCACCAGTTCTCTGGGTTGTACTATTCAGACTGTTCTGGTTCGCTGGTTTTTCTCGCAATAGCGAATCCCTAGACTCAGCTAGAATTAGAGCATCAACCGCCGCCAAAAAACTTGAAGACTTTGCACAAGAGAGTGGCTCGGTTACTTTTGTGGGGCATGGCATGATTAACCATTTTATTGCCAATGATTTATTGTCCAGCGGGTGGAAAGGGCCAAAAAATCCTGGCAAAAGATATTGGAAGTTTGGCGTATATGAGCGCATCCCAGATTAACCGAATTCTTGTACCAGGTATTCTTCGCAGTTCAGCCAGAATCCTCTAATCGCTGAGGCTGTACCGGATTTTCCTCAACCTTGCCGGCCGGTTTCTTGGGCAGCGAGCCAATCGAACACATTGAATTCCGAAGCTTTTCCCCGGCAGGCTGAATCTGCAGAAACACTTTCACAGCAGGTCTGTGACAAGCAATGATGATTTTGTCTTTTCACATCTGTGCCGAAAGGAGATAATTTACGTTTTCCAAAGATCGCCTCAGTGAACCCAATGACACAACCGCTTCTGCAGTCGAGCATCAAAAGCCTTAAGCTGATCAATCAGGGCAAGGTACGCGATATCTACGATGTTGATGCCGATAAAATGCTGATTGTGACGACAGACCGCCTGTCCGCTTTCGACGTGATCCTGCCAACCCCGATCGCCGGCAAGGGAGCAGTACTGACACAGATCGCCAATTTCTGGTTCGACAAACTCAAACACATCATCCCCAACCACCTGACCGGCATTGCGGCAGAGTCCGTGGTTAAAAATCCGGCAGAGCATATACAGCTTGGAGAACGAGCCATTGTTGTCAAAAAGCTCAAACCGCTGCCGATCGAGGCGGTCGTGCGTGGTTATCTGGTTGGATCCGGATGGAAGGAGTATCAGAAATCCGGCACTGTTTGCGGCATCGCCCTGCCATCCGGGCTGAAGGAGGCCTCCATTCTGCCTGAGCCGATTTTCACCCCCTCCACCAAGGCGGAACTCGGTGCGCATGACGAGAACATCACGTTCGAGAAAACTGTCGATCTGATCGGTCAGGATCTGGCCGAAAAGGTTCGCGACAAGGCCATTGCGCTCTACCGGGCCGCGGCCGAATTTGCTCTGACGCGCGGCATTATCATCGCCGACACCAAATTCGAGTTCGGGTTGGACAGTACAGGAAATCTGTATCTGATTGACGAGGCGCTAACACCGGATTCGTCACGTTTCTGGCCTGCCGACCAATACAAGGTGGGGAGCAATCCACCCAGTTTTGACAAGCAATATGTAAGGGACTGGCTGGAAGCTTCTGGCTGGAACAAGCAGGCGCCGGGGCCGGAACTGCCTGCCGAGGTTGCCCTCAAAACCAGCGAAAAATACCGCGAGGCCTTGAGGCAGTTGACAGGGCGCGATATTTCAACTTGATCGAAATGCTGCGGGAAATAGCGCGGCGCCTTAAGACGGAGCTTGCTGTTTATCGGCTGGTGCTGAAACATCCACAAACACCGATGTTGGCAAAAATATTGCTGGGATTGGCAGTAGGCTATGTCTTGTTGCCATTTGATCTGATTCCAGACTTTATCCCGCTGATCGGGCATCTGGATGAACTGGTGATTGTGCCGGGGCTGGTCTATCTGGCACTCAGGCTGGTTCCGGATAATGTAATGGCGGAATGCCGCCAGAAAGTAGTTCAGGATACATGAGCGACATTAAAAAGTTTATTAATGGATTCAAACGCTTCCACGAAAATTATTTTGGCGGCGATCAGGAGTTATTCGGCAAACTGAAGCAGGGTCAGAAGCCGAATGCCATGGTGATTGCTTGTTCTGATTCTCGTGTCGATCCAGCCATTTTAATGGACTGTGAACCGGGTGATTTGTTCGTGGTGCGCAATGTGGCCAATCTGGTACCGCCCTATGAAACCGGCGGGGGTTTGCATGGTGTCAGTACGGCGCTGGAGTTTGGGGTATGTGTGATTGGGGTGCAGCACATCATCGTTCTGGGACATCGCCAGTGCGGAGGCATCCATGCGTTGATGCACGGCATCCCCAAGGGTGCCAGTGGTGAATTCATTGGCCGATGGGTGAGTATCGCGGAGCGAGCCAGGGAGCGCGTGCTGGCTGATTTGCCTGAAGCGTCTGAAGCGGAACAATGGTGCGCCTGCGAAGAAGCCTCAATCCTGGTGTCCATGGAGAACCTTTTAAGCTTTCCCTGGATCAAACAGCGAGTTCAAGAAGGCGCTCTCATGTTGCATGGCTGGTATTTCAATATCGAAACCGGCATGCTGGAAGCTTATAGTCCTTTTCTCGGTCAGTTTGAACCACTCAGTTAACTATTGATAAGTTGGAGATGAAATGAAAGCATTTGAACACTTTATGGAGACGTTCCTGTTTGCCAGCCGTTGGCTGCTTGCCCCGTTCTATCTGGGGCTGGTAGGCGCCATTCTCGTATTGATCTGGTACTTCGGCATTGAATTTTTGCATTTGATCCATATGTTGACCGCAGGTGAAGGCAGTTTGGTGGTTGGCGTTCTCTCGCTGGTTGATCTGGTATTGCTGGCAAATCTGTTGATTATCATTATTTTTGCCGGCTATGAGAACTTTGTGTCCAAGATCGATACCGGTGACCATGAAGACCGCCCTGACTGGATGGGGCATGTGGATTTTGCCGACCTGAAAATGAAGCTGATCGGTTCCATTATTGCCATATCGGGGATCGAATTGCTGCGCGCCTTTTTCCATGTCGGCGGATTCAGCAACACGGAGATGGGCTGGAAAGTAGGCGTGCATGTCACTTTTGTTTTTACCGGCCTGATCTTTGCCATCATGGATCGACTGAGCGTCGGCAAGCACGGGGCCTGATCCGGGCGACTATTAATACAAGGATGAAGGAATGAAGCGCATTTTTCTGTTTCTGATTACCAATCTGGCTATCATGCTGGTGCTTTCGATCACGATGAGCATTCTGGGCGTCGGGTCATACCTTGATGCCAATGGTCTGAATCTGGGTTCTTTAGTGATGTTTGCCGGCATCATGGGCATGGGTGGCTCCCTGATTTCGCTTGCCCTGTCCAAGTGGATGGCCAAGAAGTCAGTGGGTGCGGAAGTCATCGAGACCCCGCGTAATGCTGCCGAGACCTGGCTGGTGGAAACCGTACACCGTCAGGCACGCGATGCCGGTATCGGCTTGCCGGAAGTAGCCATTTACAACTCTCCCGATGTCAACGCTTTTGCCACCGGAATGAACCGCAACAATGCACTGGTCGCGGTCTCCACCGGGCTGTTGCATTCCATGACCCGGGAGGAAGCCGAAGCCGTACTGGGCCACGAAGTCTCGCACGTCGCTAATGGTGACATGGTAACGCTGGCGCTGATTCAGGGCGTTGTGAATACTTTTGTCATATTCTTCTCTCGCGTCATTGGCCATGTGGTCGACCGCGTGGTATTCAAGACCGAACGCGGTCAGGGACCCGCTTTCTACGTCACCATGATTGTGGCCGAACTGGTGCTCGGTATTCTGGCCTCGATCATCGTGATGTGGTTTTCACGTCAGCGCGAGTTTCGCGCCGATCGCGGCGGTGCACAACTCGCCGGACGGCGTGCGATGATTGCCGCCCTGGAACGACTGCAAGCCGTTCATACCGCACCGTTGCCGGAGAAAATGGCGGCATTCGGTATCAGTGGTGGCAGTAGCGGCCTGTCTCGATTGTTCATGACCCATCCTCCGCTGGAAGAGCGTATCGAAGCACTGAAAGCGATGGACTAGTACAATACCTAATTTACTTTTCAGAAAGACACCATCATGGCTTTGATGAATGTGCCCACCGGCAAGGATATCCCCAACGACTTCAATGTCATCATTGAAATCCCGATGCAGGGCGATCCGGTCAAATACGAAGTGGACAAGGAAACCGGCGCCATTTTTGTGGATCGCTTCATGGGTACGGCCATGCAGTACCCGTGCAACTACGGCTACATTCCACACACCCTCTCCGATGATGGTGACCCTGTCGATGTACTGGTACAGACCCCGGTGCCCCTGTTGCCTGGTGTGGTGGTGCGCTGCCGTCCTCTGGGAGTGCTGCTGATGGAGGACGAGGCCGGCCTCGATGCGAAGGTGCTGGCCGTGCCAGTGGACAAGGTTTGCGGCCTGTACAGCCATTTCAAGGATTTCAACGACGTATCGGGCTGGCGCCTGAACATGATTGCCCACTTCTTTGAGCATTACAAGGATCTGGACAAGGGCAAATGGGTCAAGATCAAGGGTTGGGCCGGCATTGAAGAAGCCAGGAAAGAAATTGTCTCCGGGGTCGAACGCTACAACAGCGCCGAAACCAAACCCGCGTTCTGATTTTACCCTGCCGTACCGATGCCGGATGCGGCAGGGTTTCAACCTCTCTACCCCGCTGCTCACTTTTTCCTGATTTCCTGTGTAATAATGACGTTCGAGCCTGCTTCGACAGGCTCGTTTTAATTCACTGATTACCAGAAAATTTGAAGTCCAGAATAGGGGAGCAATAATGTCTCAAAGTTTGATATTTGCCCTGGGGTGCGCAATGCTGGCGCTCGTTTACGGGGGTGTCACGATCATGTGGGTACTGGCCAAGCCGACCGGCAATGATCAGATGCGCGCTATCGCAGCGGCAGTGCAGGAAGGTGCGTCCGCCTACCTTAACCGGCAGTATTCCACGATCGGGATTGTCGGCGTAATCCTGTTTGGCCTGATCTGGCTGATGCTTGGCAGCCTGACTGCGATCGGATTTGCCATCGGCGCCATCCTTTCCGCACTCGCCGGCTATATCGGGATGAATATCTCGGTGAGATCCAATGTCCGCACCGCACAAGCAGCTCATGACGGCATTGACGCTGCATTGCAGGTTGCCTTCCGTGGCGGTGCCATCACAGGCCTGCTGGTGGTGGGTCTCGGATTGCTCGGTGTTGCAGGTTATTACGCTTTCCTTTCTACGGGGATTGCAGAAGGTGAGGCGGTTAATACCGCTCCGCTCGTCGGCCTGGCCTTCGGCAGTTCGCTGATTTCCATTTTTGCACGTCTTGGCGGCGGCATTTTTACCAAGGGTGCGGACGTTGGCGCTGACCTGGTAGGTAAAGTCGAAGCCGGAATTCCGGAAGACGACCCCCGCAATCCGGCCGTGATCGCCGACAACGTCGGCGACAACGTCGGCGACTGTGCCGGCATGGCAGCCGACCTGTTTGAAACCTACGCCGTCACCATCATCGCCACCATGCTGCTGGGCGGCCTACTGATGGCCGGCAACGCCAACGCCATGACCTATCCGCTGGTACTGGGCGGCATTTCCATTGTTGCTTCGATTGTTGGCACTTTCTTCGTCAAGGCCCGTGAAGGTGGCAAGATCATGAATGCGCTTTACCGCGGTCTGATCGTTTCCGGTCTGTTGTCTGCAGTGGCTTTTTATCCCGTCACCAACTGGCTGCTGGAAGGCGCACTGTCCGTTGGCGGAAATGTCGTCCCGACCATCAATATTTACATGGCGGCATTGATCGGTCTGGCCGTTACGGCAGCCATGGTGGTGATCACCGAGTACTACACCGCCACTGAATATGGTCCGGTACGACATGTGGCCAAGTCATCCGACACCGGTCACGCCACCAACATTATTGCCGGCCTGGGCGTGTCCATGAAGTCCACGGCCGCACCGGTACTGGTGATCTGTCTGGGCATCCTCGGTGCACATCATCTGGCCGGACTGTATGGTATTGCCGTGGCAGCTACCTCCATGCTGTCCATGGCCGGCATCATCGTCGCCCTTGACGCTTACGGCCCGATCACGGACAACGCCGGCGGCATTGCCGAAATGTCCAAACTCCCCAAGAAGATTCGCGACATCACCGACCCGCTGGACGCCGTGGGCAACACGACCAAGGCTGTGACCAAGGGCTATGCCATCGGTTCTGCCGGCCTTGCCGCACTGGTGCTGTTTGCCGACTTCACGCATGAACTGGGACTGCATACCGGCGGCGAAACGACCTTCGACCTGTCGAACCACATGGTAATTATCGGCCTCTTCATCGGCGGCATGATTCCCTACCTGTTCGGCGCGATGGCCATGGAAGCCGTAGGACGTGCAGCTTCTTCCGTGGTGGTGGAAGTACGTCGCCAGTTCAAGGAAATCCCGGGCATCATGAACGGTACTGAAAAACCCGACTATTCCCGTGCTGTGGATATGCTGACCAAGTCGGCCATCAAGGAAATGATCATCCCATCCCTGTTACCGGTTCTGGTGCCTATTGTGGTTGGCAAGCTTCTGGGCGCCCAGGCGCTGGGTGGCCTGCTGATCGGAACCATCGTCACTGGCTTGTTCGTTGCAATCTCGATGACCGTGGGCGGTGGAGCATGGGATAACGCCAAAAAGCACATCGAAGACGGCCATCATGGCGGCAAGGGTTCCGAAGCGCACAAAGCTTCGGTAACCGGTGACACGGTAGGCGATCCCTACAAGGATACTGCCGGGCCTGCCATTAACCCGCTGATCAAGATTATCAACATCGTGGCGCTGCTGATTATCCCGATGCTGTAATCGCAAGCCTGTCCGTCATAACATACCTGCCGGAGGTATTACCCCGGCAGGTTTTTTTATGCCTGAATTCAGCCAGGTTCCAGATATTCCAAAACGATTGAAAAAACGATGGCTGTCCCCATATTGAAAGTAGCGGGGCTCTGTCCCATCTTTGAACTCAATCTGATTAGGAGGACATCATGGCAAATTTAACTCGTTTCAACCCTGTGGATGACGCTTTTGACGACCTGTTCCGCGGTTTTCTGATGCGTCCCGTGCGCATGGAAGGCGCACCGGAAGTCCAGATCAAACTCGACGTGAAAGAAGATGACAAGTCCTATGTTGTGCATGCTGAGATTCCGGGGGTCAAAAAGGAAGACATCCACGTCAGTATCGATGGAAATCAGGTTGCGATCAGCGCCGAGGTTAAAAACGAGAAGGAAATAAAAGCGGGTGAGAAACTGTTGCGTAGCGAAAGATATTACGGCAAGGTTTCGCGTGCTTTTACCCTGGCACAGGAAGTAGATGAGGAAACTTCACAGGCCAAGTACAACGATGGTGTGCTGGAACTGACCCTGGCCAAGAAAACAGCCCCCAAAGCCAAACGATTGGCCATCAATTAGAGCAGGAATCTTCACCATGCAGACGGGCGGCCATGCCGCCCGTCTGCTTTTTGAACCCTCAATAAATTACGATGTTTGGGATGCAACAAGTTGTAGCGTAAAATGACGGGCTTATTTCGACATTGCCCGCATCATGGAACTCACCGCACTGAACGCACTCTCCCCGCTTGATGGACGTTACCAGCAAAAGCTGGACAGGCTGAGACCCTGCTTCTCAGAATATGCCCTGATACGCCATCGCGCATTGGTTGAGGTCGAATGGTTGAAGGCATTGGCCGCCGAACCCGCGATTACCGAAGTCGCTCCGTTTTCCAAAGCCACTCTGGAAGAACTGGATACCGTGATCAGAGACTTTGGCGAAATCGAGGCTGAGCAGGTAAAAGCAATCGAGGCGCGGACCAACCATGACGTCAAGGCACTGGAATACTGGCTTAAGGAACGTTTCAGCGCCAACCCGGAAATCCGCACGGCAAGCGAGTTCATCCACTTTGCGTGCACCTCGGAAGACATCAACAACCAGTCGCATGCCCTCATGCTCAAGTCCGGACGAGATACCGTCCTGCTGCCTTTGCTGGACAACATCATCTCCAGACTAACCCAACAGGCACATGAACTGGCTGATGACGCCATGCTCGCCCACACCCATGGCCAGCCGGCTTCCCCCACCACACTGGGCAAGGAAATCGCAAATGTCGTTTACCGCCTGCGCCGTCAGCGCAGCCAACTGGCCGAGACGGAAATTCTTGGCAAAATCAACGGTGCCGTAGGCAACTTCAATGCGCATCTGTCAGCTTATCCAAACTTCGACTGGGAAGCCTTTGCAAAAAACTTTGTCGAAAACCTGGGATTGACCTACAACCCTTACACCATCCAGATCGAACCACACGATTACATGGCTGAAATGTTTGATGCCATTGCCCGCATCAACACCATCCTGATTGATCTGGATCGCGATATCTGGGGCTATATTTCGATGGGTTATTTTAAGCAGAAGGTGAAGGAAGGCGAGGTCGGTTCTTCCACCATGCCGCACAAGGTCAATCCCATTGATTTCGAGAACTCGGAAGGCAACCTCGGGCTGGCCAATGCAGTGCTACGTCATCTGGCTGAAAAGCTGCCAATTTCACGCTGGCAACGCGACCTGACCGACTCCACCGTTTTGCGGAATATGGGTGTGGCTTTTGGCTATTCCTTGCTGGGGTACGATTCCTGCCTCAAGGGCCTGAACAAGCTGGAAGTCAACCGCGTGCGCCTTAGCGAGGACCTTGATGCCAGTTGGGAAGTATTGGCCGAGCCGATCCAGACCGTGATGCGCCGTTATGGCGTGGAAAACCCCTACGAACAACTCAAGGCGCTGACCCGCGGCAAGGGTGGTATCACAAGGGAAGCATTACAGGATTTCATTCTCAGCCTCGACATTCCCCAGGATGCCCGCGACTTGCTGCTGTCGATGACCCCGGCATGCTATACCGGCAAGGCGGCCGAACTGGCGAAACGTATCTGATCCGAATTTATTTTTGAAACTTAAGGACTGACCATGCAGCAATTGCAATCCATTATTGAAACTGCTTTCGAGAACCGTGCCAATATCAATCCGGCCAATGCCGACAAGACCGTCAAGGATGCCGTATTCACGGTGCTGGAAGAACTGAATGCCGGCCGCCTGCGCGTCGCCACCCGCATTGGCGATACCCAACAGTGGGAAACCCATCAGTGGATCAAGAAAGCCGTGCTGCTGTCCTTCCGCCTGGAAGACAACGCGCTGCTGGAAGGGGGCTGCACCCGTTATTTTGACAAGGTACCAAGCAAGTTTGCCGATTACACCGCCGACGATTTCAAGGCCGGCGGCTTCCGTGTGGTGCCGAATGCCCTGGCACGCCGAGGGTCATTCATCGGCAAGAACGTCGTGTTGATGCCGTCCTACGTCAATATTGGCGCCTACGTGGATGAAGGCACCATGGTCGACACTTGGGCCACCGTCGGCTCCTGCGCCCAGATCGGCAAAAACGTGCATTTGTCGGGTGGCGTAGGCATCGGTGGCGTGCTGGAGCCGGTGCAAGCCGGCCCCACCATCATCGGTGACAACTGCTTCATCGGCGCCCGCTCCGAGGTGGTCGAAGGCGTGGTGGTCGAAGACAACAGCGTGATTTCGATGGGCGTCTACATTGGTCAGTCGACCAGGATTTACGACCGGGAAACCGGCGAAGTGACCTATGGTCGCATTCCTGCCGGCTCTGTCGTGGTCAGCGGCAACCTGCCTTCCAAAGATGGCAGCTACAGCCTTTACTGTGCAGTCATCGTAAAGAAAGTCGATGCCAAGACACTCTCCAAGGTGGGAATCAACGAGCTGTTACGCGGCGTATGAACCTGCTGCGCTTGGCAATTCTTTGTCGTTGCTCGCTAGCCTTCGCAACTTGCCGGCGCTGGTGACCGTTCATTAAGAGAATCATATGAAACTTTACGGCCTTCCCAACTGCGGCACGGTAAAAAAAGTCCGGCTGTGGCTGGATGAAAAAGGAATTGTCTACACCTTCCATGATTTCAGAAAAGACGGTGTAACAGCCTCGCTGTTGCGTGGCTGGCTAGCGCAGATGGCTTTCGAGAAGCTGATCAATCGCGCCGGAATGACCTGGCGCGAACTCACGCCGGAGGCCAAGGCAGCGGTTCAGGATGATGCCTCCGCGCTCAATCTGATGTTGACCAGACCAGCAGTGATCAAACGTCCAGTGCTGGAGAATGACGGCAAAATTCTCGCAGTCGGATTCAACAAGCACGATTACGAAAACCTGTTCAAGTAACTCACCATGAATGCCACACTAGAACTCGTCAAAAACCTGATTGCCCGTCGCTCGCTAACTCCGGAGGATGCCGGATGCCAGGAGATCCTGATCGCCCGGCTCGAAAAACTGGGGTTCAAAATCGAGAAAATGCGCTTCGGCCTTGTTGACAATTTCTGGGCAAGGCGTGGTACTGCCAAACCACTGGTGGTTTTCGCCGGGCATACGGATGTAGTGCCCACCGGGCCGGTCGAGCAATGGAACAGTGATCCGTTCACCCCGACAATACGTGACGGCATGCTCTATGGACGCGGTTCGGCGGACATGAAGACCTCCATTGCCGCCTTCGTTGTTGCACTGGAAGAATTTCTTGCGACGCATCCTGATCACAGCGGCTCAATCGGCCTGTTGATTACCTCGGATGAGGAAGGGATTGCGACAGATGGCACGGTCAAAGTGGTCGAGGCACTTAAAGCTCGACACGAACTGATGGATTACTGCATCGTCGGCGAACCGACTTCAAACCAGAAAGTCGGTGACATGATCAAGAACGGCCGACGTGGTTCGCTATCGGGAAAACTGACTGTAAAAGGCGTGCAGGGTCATATCGCCTATCCGCATCTGGTTAAAAACCCAATCCACAAGGCTTCGCCTGCAATTGCGGAACTGGCTGCCACAGTCTGGGACGAAGGTAACGAATATTTCCCCCCTACATCGTTTCAGGTTTCCAACATCCACGGAGGAACTGGAGCAACCAACGTAGTGCCGGGCCATGTCGAAATCCTGTTCAATTTTCGCTACTGCACCGTCAGCAGCGAGCAGAGCCTGAGAGAGCGGGTGCACGCCATCCTTGACAAGCATGGGCTGGAATACGATCTGGAATGGGAGTCCGGCAAACCTTACCTGACACCCAGGGGTGATCTGGTCACTGCGATCAGTGCAGCCATTGAGGAATCGTTCGGCGTCACCCCCGAACTTTCCACCACAGGAGGGACTTCCGACGGCAGGTTCATCGCCGACATCTGCCCGCAAGTCATTGAATTCGGTCCGCTCAACGCGACCATACACAAGCTCAACGAATGTGTAGCCGTGTCGGACATTGATCCGCTCAAGGACACCTATCGGCGCACGCTTGAAAAGCTGCTGGCATGAGTTCTCACACCGAGTTATTCACTATCCGCGACTGGCTGCGCTATGCCGTCAGCCGGTTTGAAGAAGCCGATCTGTTCTACGGCCACGGCACGCAGAACAGTTTTGATGAAGCCGTCTGGCTGATCTTTTCCACATTGCATCTTCCACACGACAGACTGGAAATGTTTCTGGATGCAGTCATCACCGAGCCGGAACGGCGGCAGCTTTTGCACCTGATTGAGCGCCGCGTGACCGAACGCATTCCCGCCGCATACCTGTTGCGCGAGGCCTGGCTGGGCGATTTCAGGTTTTATGTGGATGAGCGCGTGATCGTACCGCGTTCTTTCATCGCAGAACTGTTACGCGATCAACTGGCACCCTGGGTCAAAGATCCGGAAACAGTGGTCAGCGCCGCAGACATCTGTACCGGCAGTGGCTGCCTGGCAATTTTACTTGCGCATGCCTTTCCCAATGCAGAGATCGATGCGGTGGATATTTCCGAGGATGCGCTGGCCGTGGCAAGACGAAATATCGCGGACTACGGGCTGGAAGGTCAGGTGCAGGCAGTGCAGTCGGATATGTTGACGGCACTGGCTGGACGAAAGTACGACCTCATCATATCCAACCCGCCTTACGTCAACGCCCCCTCCATGGACGTACTGCCGCAGGAATACCGCCGCGAACCGCAACTGGCTCTGGCCTCCGGCAGCGACGGACTGGACCATGTACGCTTACTTCTTGAGACCGCATCGGAGCATCTGCACCCGGATGGATTGCTGGTTGTCGAGATCGGCCACAACCGGGACGAACTGGAGGCGCAGTTCACTGAAACGTCTTTCACATGGCTTGATGTCAGTGCCGGCGACCAGTTTGTATTTCTCTTGAACCAGAAGCAACTGGAGGCGTTGAAAAGACACTGAGGCAGATAAATTGCCGAGTGTCGCCCAAGCTATTATAATTCGCCGCGATGCCGCTTTAGCTCAGTTGGTAGAGCAACGCACTCGTAACGCGTAGGTCGCCAGTTCGATTCCGGCAAGCGGCACCAACACCCATCAAAATGCGGTGCGATATCACCCATCTGCGTACCATAGTGGAGTGGCACCCCGAACAGGAATCGAACCTGTAACTGACCCTTCGTACCACTATAGCTTTCGCTACCGTTTCCGTTTGTGGTCTGGACTATATCTTTACCATTGGCAACGCCATTAGGTAGTAGCTGTTTAGTCTCTACACCTTCCCTTGCGGGCTTGGCTCGGTATTGGCAGATCAAAGCTTTCACCGAATTTAACTACATTCATTTAGAAGCTTTCGCAGTCTAATGCCCAATTTTTCAGGAGGGGTCTGTAATATCCGTTTTACTATCGGGGCTCACAAGGATGCATTTTACCCGACTTCAAAAATGCTGTCTTGAAGGGAGCCAGCATCAAGTTTTTCAACCGGATGAGTCAGGCAACGGCCAACTCACCCATCAGCTCTTATGTTCCTCTCTTCCTGTAACCGCTAATCGGCTTGTGACTGGTATCATTTCGATTTAAACATTCATGGGATTCGTGATGATCAAGTTTTTCCTGCTTTTCGTCGCCGGCGCTTTGACGTGTTGCAATTCTTTATGGGCGGCGGATGTACCCAAAACAGGGCAAATAGCTCCAAGCTTCGATCTACCGGACCAGACAGGCAAAATCCATTACCTGGCTGACTATGCGGGGAAGTTTGTTGTTTTATATTTTTATCCGAAAGACGACACCCCTGGCTGTACCAGGGAAGCCTGCAGTTTTCGTGATGACTTGCGCCAACTGGAGAAACTCGGCGCCTCCGTGATTGGTATCAGCGTGGACGACACGGATTCACATGCCAAATTCGCCCAAAAATACCATCTCCCATTCCCTTTGCTTGCCGACAAGGATGGCAAGGTCGCTGACCGCTATGGCGCACTGACGAACTTGGGATTGTTCAAGATCGCCAAACGATACACTTTTCTGATTGACCCGGAAGGAAAACTGGCCAGAATCTACTTGAATGTAGATACTTCGCGCCATTCGCAACAAATCATCGATGATCTGAAAAGAACTGTTACAGAAAAATAAGCCATGGCAGATTTAATCGGTCGATTTGAGGTTATCCGTGAACTGGGCCGCGGCGCCCAGGGTGCAGTTTTTCTGGCACGCGACACCCATCTCGACAGGCAGGTCGCCATCAAGACTCTTCGTACCGGCGGCAATATGGAAACACTGCTGAAGGAAGCACGCATCGTCAGCAAGTTGCAGCACGCCAACATTGTCACTCTCTACGATGCCGATATGCACAATGGTGCACCCTATCTGGTTTATGCCTATGTTCCGGGCCAGACGCTGGCCCATCTGCTCAGGACGGAAAAACTGCTGACGCCGGCACATGCGGCACAAATTATCTCAGGAGTGCTGGATGGTATCGCGCACGCGCATCAGAAGGGCGTCATGCACCTTGATCTCAAGCCCGCCAACATCATGATCGCTAGTAACGGGCAACCCATGGTGATGGATTTCGGCATTGCCAGAACCGTCGCCCAACAAGTTGCCCGCGATCACAAAGTGGATGGCACGCCGCACTACATGGCTCCGGAAATCGCACAAGGCAAACCGGCTACGCCAAGCGCTGATCTTTTCTCGGTCGGGATGATGCTTTACGAACTGGTAACGGGAACCCCCGCTGCCAACAGCAACGATATATATAAAATCCTGCATCTCAATGCAACCGAGACTGCCGAGTCTCCCTCGGCACGCAATCTTCTGGTCGACGAGCGACTGGAGGCCATCATCCTCAAAGCCATTGCAAAAAAGCCTGAGGAGCGTTATGCCGATGCAAACGCCATGCAACAGGCGCTGAAGGCCTATCTGGATCCGACCCTTGAAGCCCAGTCGGTCAACGGAGGAGACACCCACAGTACGTTGGAATTCCTGCTGAGACGCATGCGCAGCAAAAGCGATTTTCCTGCACTGTCATCCACGATCAGCGAAATCAACAAGGTCGTCGACAGCGAATCGGATAGCGCCAACAAGCTGACCAAGAGCATCCTTCAGGATTTTGCGCTGACCAACAAACTGCTCAAGCTGGTCAACACAGTGTCCTACGGTCAGTTTGGAGGCAAGATCAACACGATTTCAAAAGCGGTGGTGATTCTGGGTTTCGAGACCGTGAGAAACGTTGCCATGACGCTGATTCTGCTTGAGTTTTTGCAGAACAAGTCTCAAGCCGCGCAACTGAAAGACGATGTCATCGGCTCCTTTTTTTCCGGCCTGGTCGCCGCCAGGCTATCGTCCGGACGCAATATCAAGGATGCAGAAGAGGCCATGATCTGCTCGATGTTCCAGAACCTGGGAAGATTGCTTGCCACTTTCTACTTTTTCGAGGAAAGCCAGGAAATCGGCCGTCTGATTGAACTGGGTGACTCTGAAGACAAAGCTGCGCACAAAGTACTTGGCATCACCTATAACGAACTCGGGATCGGCATTGCAAAAAGCTGGAATTTTCCGGACAGGCTGGTGGCCGGCATGCAAATACTCTCCGGTGACCTCAAGAAACCGCGTAACGAACTCGATTATCTGACGCTCACTGCCAATCTGGCCAATGAGTTATGCGCAACAGCCGGCGCCTCCGACCCGGAAATGAAAACCCGGGCCCTCAAACAGCTCACAAAACGCTACGAACATGCTATGCCCATGACCGAGCACTTCCTGAGCAAGGCGCTGGACGAGGGTCTGAACGAACTCTCAGAGCGAGGAAGCACGCTGAATCTCGACTCTTCGAAAAGCCCACTGATCAAGCGCATTTATCACTGGAGCAAAGCACACACTTCAACTGAAAAAAACCTTGAGGAGAACCCCGATCACCTGGATGGCGTGACCCAACTCGGAATGGAAATCGAGACCCATGACGCCGAAACAGGGGAGGCGATTTCCATTGATCCCGAGGCAATGCTGTCTGCAGGAATTCAGGACGTGACCAATACACTGGTGGAAGATTACAAACTCAACGATGTTTTGCAGATGGTGCTGGAAACCATGCATCGCGGCATGCGGTTCAACCATACCCTGATTCTAGTTCGCGATGCGAAAAGCAATCAGATGATCGCCCGCTTTGGCTTCGGCAAGAACAGTGATACTTTGTTGCCGAAATTCCGCTTTCCATTAACCTTCACGCCGGACGTGTTTCATCTGGCAGTAGAAAAAGGTGCGGACATCGTAATCGAGAACGTGGCTTCACCCAATATCGCATCCAAGATTCCGCAATGGCATCGAGATGCCGTCACGGCCAAAAGTTTCCTGCTACTGCCCGTCATCGTCAACGGCAAGGCCATCGGTCTGTTCTATGCAGACATGGAGGATGCCGACGCCATGCAGGTATCTCCCCGCCAGCTTTCACTGCTTCGGACGCTTCGAAATCAGGCCGTGCTTGCGATCAAGCAGCAGATGCAGTGATCCGAGATTCATGATCATGGGTGATAAGAAATCCGATTAAATATTTATGGACAGAGTGAGGGACACCCGTGTTACCGTTCCGGGATTCCCGACTGATACAGGCGCTTGAATATGGCTTTTGACCCTAATCATTTATTGCAGCGTTCGCTGGTCATTGATCGCAATCGCGAAGTTACTTTCTGCCGGCTTTTTCTGAACGAGGCCAGCCCCGACCTGTTGCTGCCGCTTATGTTGAAGCTGGCGAATCAGGTAGATCTTCATATGACTTATCTGCTCCCGCTTGATTGGGTGGAAGACGCAGTGTTACTGAAGAAACTCGGCAAGAATACGGTGCTGTCCACCAGTCTGCAGACCCTTGACAGTACGCTGGTGAATGAAGCGCGCGAAGCTGGCTATCGACTTGCCATTGCAACGGATGACCTGAGTGCGGCCCTCGGAAGCGCTGATTTTTATCTGGTTCCGTTAGATCGATTGCAACGCGCAACCCCGGACACCATTCTCACCGGGGTGAACACGATAGGCGATCTGGAATTGGCACGGAATACCGGCGCACTTTACTTTGATGGCCAATGCCCGACCGACAGCCCACCCATCGTGGCCGGGCCCAGCATCAATCCATCGCATGCCACGGTGCTTGAACTCATTGGAGCCGTGCAGCAGGAATCCGATCCGCAGATCATCGAGGCACTCTTCAAAAAAGATGTCACGTTATCGTTCAAGTTGCTGCGCTACATCAACTCGCCATTCTTTGGCCTGGCCCGCCGGGTCGAATCAGTACGCCATGCCTGCACATTCATTGGCCAGCAACAATTGTTCAAATGGCTGTCATTGCTGGCCGCCACAGCCGGTGGGGGGGCCTCACCGGCACTCACTCAGAGCGCCATGATACGCGCAAGACTGATGGAACTTCTGGGTGCAAGAAACATGGATAAAAGAGACCAAGATCATCTGTTTATCACCGGTATGTTTTCGTTGCTTGATCGCGTCATGCAGGTGCCGCTGGAACAATTGCTGGAACGTGCCAATTTGCCCGATCTTGTCAGCAGTGCCCTGCTACAAAACGAGGGCCGCTATGCCCATATCCTGGCACTGGCAAAAGCCTGTGAAGGAACCCCACTCCCCGAGAACACCAGTTTCGCCGATATCGATGTCAAGTTTGCCAACCTGGCACACCTTGAAGCCATTGAGTGGGCAGCAGGCATTTCAAAATCCACCTGACGCCGACGCAATCATCGATATCGGTCACTAAAGGACTTCTGAACAGGAACACATCTCAATGGACTACTCGCAGCGCCTACTACAACTCTATTCCACACATCAGGATAAAACTCGCGGCGCCCATGAAAGCACCCAGCGCACTGGCGATCTAGAACAGGACGTATTTTCAGCTGCGACTTTTCTGGCCGCCTATCTCGCCCTGCAATCCATCCGTCATCTCGGTCGCTCTCCGGCAGAAGAGCGTCACGAAAACTTCGACATGCTGGGGGTATATCAATGCTTCGCCTGCATGGTATTTGTGTTTCTGACACTTCCCCTGAAACAGGAAGAAATCGAATCCGATATGGTCAAGGCCGCCGTCGTCATCGGCAAGGCCTTGTTTTTCGAAATGCCCGATGAAGCCACCGTGGAATGCATTGAATCGGGATTGAGAAAAGTACAACTTCTCGGCAAAGCGGAACAGGAATATCTGATACAGTTCCGCGAGGATCTGGACCGCGCCACCATTGCCTATGTCATTGCGGGAACCGATGAAGAGTCGCCAGTGAACGCCGACGACCTCATTCCCATTTTCGGCGCCTTGCTGAATATTTTATGCGAAACATTTTCCCGCGATGATTGATCTGCCTTTGCCGGCATCCTGGATTTATCAGTAAAACCAACTTGTTGAAAGTGCACTACCATGCCAAAAACCGCATTCAGTTCCATTATTCTTGCAGCGAGCGTACTCGCGCTGGCCATCATGTTCAACCCGACTCCTGATCGGCACAGAGCTAAAATCAAAGCGGTCATCGAAGACCGCAGCCAGCTTGCAGATGCTTTGGGCCTCGGTTCAATCACGGCCTTTATCACGACCTATCACTCTCTGATCCTGGCCTCCTACACCACGGTAAACGAACGGACCGTCTCGTTTGGAGTGTTCGGAATGGTCTTCGTTCTGGACTAGTTGACCAGAGCCGCGTCAAGCCCCATCTGCTGTGCCACACTTGCAAAATCTGCAGCCAACGGGGCTTTGATCACCAATTCATCTTCCTTGACCGGATGATTCATCCGCAGTTCAATGCTGGCCAGCAATAATCGGCAACTGCCGAACAAATCCTGAAACAGACGGTTGTGACGCCCCTTGCCATAAGTGGCATCTCCGATGATGGGGTGGGCAATATGTTTCAGATGCCGTCGCAACTGATGGCGGCGACCGGTAAGAGGTTCAAGTGCCATCAGTGCATAGCGGCTGGAAGGATAACGATCGACCCTGCAGGGTAACTCACAAGTGGCAAGCCGACGGTATCGAGTCACCGCAGTCTGTGCTTCCCCATCCCCTGGACTACTCGCATAGGCATCCACGATCCGCGCCAGCGGATGATCAATCGTACCGAACTCCTGGGGCCAGCCCCGCACCACCGCAAGATAGGTTTTGACAACCTGCTGCAGTTCGAACTGCATCCCTACCTGCCGCGCCATCTCCCGATCCAGCGCAAACAACAGGATGCCTGATGTACCCTTATCCAGACGGTGTACAGGATAAACGTGACGACCGATCTGTTCACGTAAAATCTGCACGGCAAACCGGGTCTCATGGCGATCAATGTCACTGCGATGCACCAGCAGGCCGGATGGTTTGTGTACGGCAATCAGCCATTCGTCCTGGTAAAGCACAGGCAGTGTTTCACGCATTCTCCGGAAACTCCCCATCCAGATAGAACCAGCATCCGGCTTCGCGGACGAAGCGGCTCACTTCATGCAAGCGATACGCACGGCCATTGAGTTTATACCTTGCCACAAATTCAACGATGGCCAGGGTTTCATCCATCTGTACATGACGCCGGATTTCCAGTCCACTCCATCTGATTGCACGCTCGGTCTCAAAGCCCCGTGCGATCGGGCGGGTTTCCGGGTGCCATGTCGCCAGCAGGTAGGCTTCGAGTCCTAACACATAAGCACAGTAACGCGAACGCATCAGCGCTTCTGCATCGTGCGCCTTGCCCCCTTGATGAAGCAAACCACAGCACCTGTCATAGTCACGACCGCTTCCACAAAAACAGGATTTATGATGGCTGGACATCATCGTTCTAGCAAGGGAACTCATTTACCGGATGAAATCATCTTGAAAAAAACCCCATTTCGGGCAAAATAGCCCCCACTTAAACTTTTCGAGCCGGTCAGCCTGGCTGACCAAACTCTTCGCAAGCTTGCGTGGAGATCTTTCAATATGATGCAAAACCTCGCACAAGTCACGCCCATAAATCGCCAATCAGATTCGCAATTGCCCGTATCCTGGTATGTCGATCCCGAAATTTTCGCGCTGGAGCAAAAGGTACTGTTTTCACAATCTCCGGCTTACGTCGGACATGAACTGATGGTGCCCGGCGTCGGCGATTACCGATCTCTGGAATGGGTAGGCCATGCCAAGTCACTCGTTCGCAACGATCATGGCATCTCGCTGGTCAGCAACATCTGCCGTCATCGCCAGGCCTTGATGCTGAAGGGCAAGGGCCGGGCTCACAACATTGTCTGTCCGCTACATCGCTGGACCTACAATCTAGAAGGCCAACTCATCGGCGCACCGCATTTTTCAGAAAAGCCCTGCCTGAATCTCGATCATACGCCGCTACAGAACTGGAACGGCCTGCTGTTTGACAGTCCGCGCAACGTAGCTGACGATCTGGCCCAACTCGGATTTTTCAAAGATTTCGACTTTAGCGGCTTTGTGCTCGACCACGTCATGATCGACGAATACCACTTCAACTGGAAGACTTTCATCGAGGTCTACCTGGAGGACTATCATGTCGTACCCTTCCATCCAGGCCTGGGTAATTTCGTCGACTGTAATGATCTCAAGTGGGAATTCGGCGAATGGTACAGCGTACAATCGGTTGGCATCAATCACGCGCTGCAGAAATCCGGCTCGACCGTTTACCGCAAATGGCAGGAACAGGTCCTGCAGTACAGTCATGGCGCAATGCCAAGATACGGCGCCATCTGGCTGGTCTATTACCCCTTTCTCATGATCGAATGGTATCCGCATGTGCTGGTCGTTTCCAACCTGATTCCACGCGGGGTGGATGCCTGCACCAACGTGGTTGAGTTCTATTATCCTGAGGATATTGCATTGTTCGAACGCGAGTTCGTCGAAGCAGAACAGGCCGCCTACAAAGAAACCGCCATCGAGGACGAAGATATCTGTCAGCGCATGCAGGACGGCCGCAAGGCCCTGTTTGAGCAGAACCGCGACGAGCACGGTCCCTACCAGAGTCCGATGGAAGATGGCATGGAACATTTCCACTGCTGGATCAGGGCGCGACTTGAACCCCACCTCAAATAGCCGTATCCGACCGCCCGCCTCAGGAGGTGGATTCTGCCGCGATCCGACTTCTTCTGCGCGAATCCGCAACCCGTGAACAGGCCCACCAATTTGGGTAGTCTCTGGATGCTGGCTGCCGGCATGTTTTTCGCCATCATGGGTGTCTGTGTCAAACTCGGTGCAGCGCGATATTCGACTGCCGAACTGGTTTTCTACCGTTCGTTCTTCGGTTTCATGACCATCTGGGCCGTCACATTTCTTCGTCGGCTACCGCTGGCAACATCTCACCTCCGTCTTCATTTGACCCGTAGCGTGATCGGTTTTCTTTCGCTATTGATGTTTTTTTATGCCATTACGCATCTTCCACTGGCCACGGCCATGACGCTTAACTATACCTCGCCACTATTTCTGGCCCTGTTCACGACCCTATGGCTAGGCGAGAAAGTTCGGCCCGTTCTGGTCGCCGCACTTTTACTGGGTTTTGTCGGAGTTGCCATGCTGCTCAATCCGACCTTCCATGAGGGGGCAAGATTAGCTGGTGTTCTGGGACTGATTTCCGGCCTCTTGGCCGGCTTCGTCTATGTTCAGGTTACCCAACTCGGCAGACTGGGCGAACCCGAGTGGCGCACGGTGTTCTACTTCACGCTGGTGTGTTCGCTGGGAGGGGCAATTGGAATGATGTTGTGGGACCTGCATGCGGTACCGTTGGCTGATCTGCCGCTACTGATCGGCATGGGCGCCTCCGCAACTCTGGCACAACTCGCCATGACGCGGGCCTATCGCACAGGTGATTCACTGGTCGCCGGCAGTCTAGCCTACACCGCGGTAGTATTCGCCAGTCTGCTGGGTATTTTGTTGTGGCAGGAAATCCTCACCATCAGCCAGTGGCTGGCCATCTCGCTCATTATCGCCAGTGGCGTTTTAAGCGTATATGTCACCAGTCGAAGATGATGCGGGCAACAGGAAAAGCGGGGACTGATTCAGATTCAAACCATTGACCTGCGGCCATCGCAAACTGCAAGTCATGCCTGCCTTTGAATTCAGAAGGCGGGAGGCCCTATCCCTGTGATTTGATTACCGGCCCAACCTCACCATCCAGATTCGAGATCAGCGCCTTACGGTATTCCGTGACATAAAATTCCACGGCTGCATCCCGATCTTCTTCCGAGCCGTTGTGACTGACGAAGTTGAAGGCGTTGTAACGTCCAGCAGCAAACAGGATTGCTGCGCTGACTTCTCCGTCCAAACCTCCTTCGGCCAATCTGTTGGCCAGATGAATAAATTCGTCAACGCGTTCCAGAAACTCCGGGGGATAGGCCATGTGGGTCTTTCAATTGATTCGGATAAGCAGGCAGATGCAGCCAGGAAGTCAGTTTGCTCGCCAGGTTGCGAGAATTGTATCTGCAATGCCGAGCATGTTCTCGAAAGATTCCGCAAGATCGAGAGAAATGGTGTATTTTCCTCCAACCACCAGCGTCGGCACACCGTCGATTTGTGCCTGCGCCGCCAACTCATCGGCTTCAGACACCTTGTGGGAGATTTCTGCGGAGGACATTTTCTGTTCCAAATCATCGGCTGAAATCCCATGTTCTTTGGCCCATGCCCGGCGGATATCGGATAACGACAAATCCCTGTTCTGCTGGTGGATCGCGGCAAAAACAGCTTCATCCAGTTGACCATAACCTAAATCCTGCAAGGAAAAATAGAGCCTCGCAAGCGTCTCAAATTGGGCTCGGCCGAAGAGCACCGGGATTTTTCTGATCTGCAATGTTGGATGTGTTTGCTTCCACTTCTCCAGTTCCGGATTGAACCGTGCACAGTGATCACAGGCATAGGAAAAAAACTCGATCACTTCCCCCCGGGATTTCTCGGCGTCATAGCCAGGCAATGCGGATTTCAACTCCAGATATTTCTGAGCCCCCGTATCGGGCTGAATTGCATTTCCGGTCGCGGAGGGCGACGGAGACTCCGAGCAGCCTGCCAGGTTGAACATCAGGGCAATCGCAAATACAAATCTATACATTCTTCTAACGGGTCAGTCTGATTAATGGAACATCCTGTGAATCAGCCGGTAGCCTCAGCCTTCCACAAGATATTGATGGAATTCTTTCGATGATCGATCTATATGTACAAGGAGATTCTCATACGCATCGCAGGACAATTCAAGTTCCGTTCGTTTTTTCAACTTGCTGTGAAGTCTATCGAATTCTCTTAGAACGACAAGCTGGCTCTCAATATTTTTTTCGCAAGTTGAGAGCGTCAGAATTGCATTGAAAGTTTTACTGCAACGAATTTTCTGCATACTTCCGCAACACAAATATGAGGGCTATCCTTTGATCACTCGATTTTCCGAGAACTCCCATAGTCGGAGACGGAATAGCCGAATTGAATTGGTTCGCATAGATTTAACTGGCATCTGGCCAGAAGATCCAGGAGTTTCGATCAGCCTTGCTTAATCAACGGCCTTGCCGAAAGCGACCCCAGTTCCAGATATGGAACTTAACGCACTTTAATCTTTGCGGATTCCACTTTGGCACGATAATCAAACAGCAAGGCTGTCAGCGAAAGGCCAATCATCAACATTCCAAGTGCATGGCTATCCATTCTAAGACTCAGTAGAACCGGCAAAGCCGTTGTGAATTCAATCAGTGCAAATCCATTCTGGGCATTTTTCATCTCTAACGACTCCTATACAGTTGTATTCTAAAATCTGCAACGTTCCTGTCTTTCATTTAGCACTTAATGTGCCAGACTCATGGATGCCGCATAAGTTACTGTTTATAATTATTTAATTTCGTCAAAGATCAAGATTCTGGCTGAAATCATGACAATGTTTGTCATATTGACAACACATTCGGGCAGTCCAGAACCAAGCAGGAGTAGTGATAAAACCGGGTGAAACGAATGTGGTTCGCATGCTGACTTTCTCAGCATTTATCGTCAGCCATCAACGCGTTGTGTCTGAATGACCAATCCACTATACTGACCAGTAAGTATATTTATTGGATCGCCATGAAACTGCTTGAAAGCGAATGGTTTTACCGGATGGTGGAAAACCTTGGTAAATCCCCACAGGAAAAATTGCTCGCCGTATTTTCTGTGACAGGACAGTGGATTGCTGCGCCCGGGATCAAAGAGAAACTCCAGGCAGAGTTTTTTCCTCACACATCTTTTCAACTCAGGACTTATTTGATCAATACAGCGGTCGCTGCGCGGGCCGGCGATCCCGCCATGCTGGCTACGCAACTGTTGATTCTGTTGCAAGGAGCCATCACCGAAGAATTGCGCGACCCCGAGATCAATGCCATGGAGAGTGCCGAGAAAGCGGCGCGTGCGGTGATCCTGAAGGCCTGTCGGTCAGGGCGACGCAAACTGGTTCCGCTATGGTCTGCCTTGGGTTCAGTCGCGCTCGTTCTGATTGCCACCCTGACCTGGTACAGCGGTCCTTCTGGTAGAGGCTTCCAGCCCGAGATGAGCACCCGGTCCACAATGCATGCCGCATTCCGTGACCCTGCCACATCAGGCCATTTTATGGGCGTCAACCCTGGCGATATGGCAGCCGTACTGAATCTACAGGAGCAATTTGACCGTGGCGTCTGCCCTGCCCCACAGTTGATGACCTTGCCTCCTGGGCAGATGACCGCCTACATGAATGTCGTCCATTTTCGCTCACCGGAGAATCCTGAGGCGGACCGAGAGAATCTGCGTGCATTTCTTGTCTGGTTCAACCAGGCCCGGGCCACCGAATGCTACTACGCACCATCCAACGGTCACACGCTGGTTACCTGGAGATAAACGTTCATGGCCACACAAATGCGCGAATACATACTGGGGGTGGCTTCCGATCTGTTTTCCAGTCAGGGAATCAATGCCACCAGCGTTGATACTATTGTCGCCAAAGCTGATATCGCCAAGGTCACGCTCTATAAGTATTTCAAATCCAAGGAACAACTGATTCTCGAATACCTGCGCGAGTACGATGACAGGCTTTGGAAAAAGATCTCGGAAGTCACGGCCAGGCAAGAAAATGCCAGTTCAAAACTGTCCGCTTTGGTGGATGCCATGCTGGACTGGATCGGTGACCCGGAATTCAAGGGTTTTGCTTTCATCAACGCGAGCGTCGAGTTTCCCCAATCAGAAAATCCGGTACATCAATCCTCACTTGAATTTGCCCGCACGCTTCGCACAACCCTGGCATCCCTGGCAAAAGAAACCGGCATCAAAAACGCTGATACACTGGCACTTCAGTTAGCACTGGTGATCGAAGGAACAGCCATCACGGAAAGAACGCAACGCGGCACCGGCGCCGTGGCCCATGCCAAGGAACTGGCAAAAACGCTGATCAGTGCAAACAGTTAGGCATAGCAAATAATACTTACTAGTTAGTATGCTTTATGTCATACTGACAGAAAATCCAACCACAACAGGTCGCTAGGGAGATTATGGAGACTGCAACCGATAGCCAATTGGCCGACTGGCGCGCACATGCGCTGAAACTGGAAACCGAGATCAACAAGGTCGTCGTCGGACAGGAAAAGCCGGTACGGCTGATCACTACTGCAATTTTTGCTCGCGGACATGTGCTGCTCGAGGGGGACGTCGGCGTTGGCAAGACCACCCTATTACGCGCCTTCACCCGTGGTATCGGCGGGGGCTACGAACGGGTGGAAGGCACCATCGACCTGATGCCGAACGATCTGGTTTATCACACCTACCTGGGAGAAGACGGACGGCCGCACGTGGATGCGGGCCCGCTGTTGCGAGAAGGCGAGAATCTGGCCGTTTTCTTTTTCAACGAAATCAACCGTGCCCGGCCCCAGGTGCATTCCCTGTTGCTGCGCGTCATGGCAGAGCGCACCTTGTCCGCTTTCAACAAGGAACACCACTTTCCTCACATGCTGGTGTTTGCCGACCGCAATCAGGTGGAAAAAGAAGAAACATTTGAAATTCCTTCTGCCGCGCGCGACCGTTTCATGATGGAGATTCCGATTGCCGTCCCCGCTGATGAAAACATCATGGAATCGCTGATTTTCGATACGCGCTACCACAATGCAGACAAACTGGTGGAAAACGTCCAACCGGATATTTTGCACTTCGACAAGCTCAACAGCATTTCAGTCGCCCTGCAGAATCACGTCCAGGCAAGCCCAACGTTGCGTAAGTATGCACTGCAACTATGGCTTGCCACCAAAACCCCCTCGGTTTACGGCGTAAAAATCGATGGCGTTGACCTCAATCGCCTGATCCTGGCCGGAGCCAGTCCCCGTGGCATGTCAATGATGCTGCGTGCAGCGCGCGTCAATGCCTGGATCAATGGTCGCGGAGCGGTCCTGCCGGAAGACATCCATGCCGTGTTTCACGAAACCGTATCTCATCGCCTGGTTTTCAGCCCGGTCTATGAAATGCGTCGCACGGAGATTGCACGCGAACTGCTGGATGGAATTGTCAACGCGATCGCCACACCGTAATGCCGCCGGTACACAAAGAATTCAACTATCAGATCGGATGGCGCTCTCGCGGCCGCCACCCCGGCCGGCATGCGAGTGTCCAGCGCGGGCTGGGCATGGAGTTCAGAGGGCACGCACCACTGATCGCCTACCCCGACCCCCGCCGCATCGATCTGAGACAGACCATCCGCGACCCGTTCGATCAGGTATGGGTCAAGATTTTCAATCAGAAAAGCTCGGTGCCGGTTTTCGTCGCCTGCGATCTGTCCGGATCCATGGGATTTTCCGGACAGATGCGAAAACTGGAAATTGCATCGGAAATCACCGCCTCTGCCGCCTGGTCGGCTTATCGCGTCAACGATCCGTTCGGCTTCATCGGCTTTGATGAAGCCGTGCGCGAAGACTGGATGTTCCAGTCCAGTGTCAAGGTGCATGGCGCCTTTGAAATGGCAGAACATCTGGCCACATACCGGCCTGGCCATACCGGCGCGCAGGGCATGCGGGACATCAGTCAGTTTCTGTCCCGTGAACGATCACTGGTACTGCTCATATCGGATTTTCACATGCCGCTGGAGGATCTGGAGCAAGCACTCGGCACACTGATCCGCCATCACGTCGTGCCGCTGGTGCTGTGGGATAGCGCCGAATACCGAAACTTGCCGGAATTTGGCGTGACCAGCATCACAGACTGCGAAACCGGGGCCCGGCGTACCCTGTTCCTGCGCAAGGACTATCGTGATCGCATCGTGCAATCGTTCGAAGCTCGACGCGACGCACTGGAGAAACTGTTCATGCGCTTCGATATGCCACCGCTCTTCATCGAAGACGGTTTTGATGCAGACGATCTGACCGAATACTTTTATCAATTTGTGGCAGCCTGATATGGAAAATTCCATTTTTACCGCCAATATTCCAAGTAAACGAAGCCAATCCGCAATGCGCCAGTCTCTTCGGGGTGCAAGACTCCTAGCCAGCGCGATCAGTTTCATGATGATCATCTGCGGCGTCTGGATGAAGGTTGCTCATGCCGAAATTCTGGAAAACGATCCGCGCATCAGGATCCTTACCATCGAACCGGCACGCGATGTCGGCTACACCGTCGGTGATCTGCTTACGCGCACCGTGATTCTCGAATCTCCGAAAAACCTGACCCTGTTCGACACCTCTATCCCCATCGCCGGAAACGAAAAAAAACGTCGTGGCAAAGGCAATGGCATCGAACTGCACGAGGTCCAATTTGACAGCATGCCCGGAGTCACTATCAATCGCTATACACTGCGACTGACCTACCAGGTCTTTTCCACATCCGTCACAGCGAAGCCTGCTGCGTTACCCCCCGAGTTTGTCAAATTCGGAGGAAAAGGTGAAAAAAGCTTTGAATTCCGTATACCGAGTTGGAGTTTCCGCACCTCGCCACTTGCCGTGTTCGGCTCGGTCGTCGTGGAGAGAGATATGAGCGGATTCAAGGGCCCGTTACTTCTGGAAAACCGACGCGCCTATCAGTGGTTATGGGGCTTGCTTGGTGTTCTGGGCGCATCACTGCTGGGACTGTTATACATACTTGGAACTTCAAGTTGGCTGCCACGCATGGGCAGGCCTTTCGCACGCGCCCTGCGTGACTTGAAAAAACTTCCGGACACCTCAGAAGGCTTGGCGCAGGCCGTGGCACGCATGCATCAGGCATTCAATCTGACTGCGGGCAACAGCGTGTTCGAAACCGCAACCTTTGTCGAGCAAAAACCCACATTTGCCCCCATAGGCAGCGAAATCAACCGTTTTTTTGAATTGTCCCGCACCGTATTTTTCGAACCGGCAGTTCCGCACGGGATCGAGAAACCCTTGGATTGGCTCAAACAATTCTGTAGACGTTGCCGTGATTGCGAACGCGGACTGAAATAAAGCGCAGGACAACATGCTATTCAACACCTACTGGGTCCTCTTTCTTCTGCCACTGGCGCTGCTGCCCCTGTTGCTGGAGCGCAGCCACAGCCGCAGCTATTCCTGGCTGGAGTTGCTCCCAAAAGACCCGCTGTCCGACCTGATCGGGCTGCTACTCAAAATTCTGGCCGTGCTGGCCTTGCTGTTCATCATACTTGGCATTGCTGGACCGCATACTGCGGCACAGAAAATCGAACGCATCGGTGAAGGCGCCCAGCTGGTGCTGACCATAGATCGCAGCGCCAGCATGGACGACCCGTTTTCCGGTTCGGTTGCCAATACCGGCCGGGCCGGAGAATCCAAATCGGCTGCAGCACGCCGTTTGATTACCGATTTCGTCAACCAGCGCAAGAACGACATGTTCGGCATGGTGACCTTCAGCAATTCGGCCATGTACGTGATGCCGCTCACCCAGAGCCGCGAGGCCATTCTCGCAGCCATCGACGCGGCTGGCGGACCCGGGCTGTTCCAGACCAATATCGGTAGTGGCCTGACCACTGCGCTGGGCATGTTCGACAAGACACCCGACTCCGGCTCGCGTGCCATCGTACTGCTGTCAGATGGCGCAGGAAACCTGACCACGCTGGTGCAGCAGAGAATCCGCGACTGGTGCGATCGCATGCACGTCACGTTGTACTGGATCGTGCTACGGCAGCCGGGCGGATTGAGCATCTTCGACGAAACCAAACTGGCTGACGACAAGCCGGTCCCACCCGAGGTGAAGCTTCACGAATACTTCAAAACTCTGCACACGGAATACCATCCTTACGAAGCCGACGACCCGCAATCCCTGGCCTTGGCCATCGAGGACATCAATCGCAAGGAAAAGAAGCCGATTCGCTATCTCGAACAGATCCCCGGACGAGACTTCACCACACACTGCTTTGTCATCGCTGCATTGATGATCGGCATGCTGCTCGGTATTAAGCTCATCGAGATACAGGGCCCCCTTTGGACAAGAAACAAATGATGCGTTGCGATACCAAAAAGAAGGATGCAAGGCGCTGCAAACAGCCCAAGTCCATCCCATACACAAGTGCCGCAGTGCGACAGAAGCCCTTTTGTATCGCTATCCAAAGAGATAATTCTGTTTTAAGTTCATGGCGTTATTGCTCATCGCTTAGCTTGAATAACCAAAACCTGCAACTCGCGTCCGCCACAGCGCTTAAAGCAGAGTCGTCGCACACTTGTTTTCTATCCAAAGAGGCTTCCTCATGGCATTGAGTGCAAAAAAACTGACCGCCTTTCTGATCGCCACCGCTGTAACTGCCGGCGCCGGATCAATCTGGCAGGCTAACCGCATCCGGCAGATTGATAACTTCAATCAGGCCGTTAAGGCTGGCAAGACACCGGTCACCGACACTCAATCGTTCGAGGCCAAGTTCTCGACCGCCTACTGGCTTGCCAGAGCCGGACGCTATCAGGATGCCACGCTGCTTTTCCTGCAATTACAGGAAAAGGCCACGCCAGACCAGCAAGCGTTCGTGCAATACAACCTGGGCAATATTTTCTTTCTGCGGGGTCTGGCCATCAACGGTAGGGATATCACCGTCCGTGACGAAGCCGTCTACCTGCTTACTCAGGCAAAAACCGCCTACATGCAGGCCTTGCGTCTGAACAGCGAACTCTGGCCGGCCCGGCACAATCTGGATCGTGTGCTCGGCATGTTGCCCAGCGAGCCGGCACCCGGGGTGAGCGATCAGGCCAATCCCGGACTGATCATGGGCAACATTCCGGTTGGCTTGCCGTGATGAAATTTGACCGCATCAGCGATTACCTCGGGCATCACCGCGATGTTGCCTTGTTGCTGAGTGCCATGCTGCTGCTGGTTGTCGCCCTGTTCCGCCCGACCGTGGGTGTGCAGCGCGACATTTATAGTTATTTGCTGGTGGTCGACATCACCCAGAGCATGAACACCGGCGACATGATGCTGGAGGGCAAACCGGTGAGCCGAATTGTCTATACCCGCAAACTGCTCCACGACATGGTTGCCAGCCTGCCATGCGGCACTCGCGTCGGACTGTCCTTTTTTGCCGGAGCCAGCATCGCCCTGCAATACAGCCCGATCGAGGTATGCGAGAACTACGATGCCATTCAGGACAACATCGATCACATGGAATGGCGCATGGCCTGGTCCGGAAACTCGCGCTTGCGCCAGGGCGCACAAGCCATCGCCCATCTGACACGCACGCTGCGCGAACCGGCACAGGTGCTGTTTTTTACCGATGGCGAAGAAGCGCCTCGCCTGCATGCCTTCAACACACTGGACCTGACCGGGTTCCAGGGCGGTAAAGGATGGCTGGTCGTCGGTATCGGCAGCGAGAAAGGTGCTCCCATCCCCAAATTCGACGAGAACAACAAATTGCTGGGGTACTGGTCTGCAGAAAGCTTCCAGATGCAGCCCGGCGTGGCACAGATTTCACAGGAAAATTTCGGTGCACGCAACGATGATGTGGCCATGATGGACAGTTCACGCCAGCTTTCCAGTCTGAATGAAGAATATCTGAGGAAATATACCGCCGAGATCGGCAGCGATTACATTCGCGGCGACAATATCGCCCGCCTGCAAGCCGCCATCAGGGCGCTCAAGCCGGCCCGACGGGATCAGGCACCGATGCGGCTGGATCCGTGGCTGGCCGGGATGGCCGGGTTATTGCTGATCGGTGCCTATCTATCTCGTCATCCGTTCAAATTGCTCGGGCGGCTTATTGCCCGTTACAGGCATGCCTGACAGGATACGGCGCAACAAAGAACTCGCCCTGTTGGGCGTTGCACTGTTTCTGCTTTTAATCGCCGCCTTACGCCCGACGATCCCGGTACAACGAGACATCCACACTTTTTTGCTGGTCGTTGACATCACGCAAAGCATGAACGCTGTTGACATGCAACTTGACGGAAAACCAGCCAGCCGCATTGACTATACCCGCCACATGCTTCACAACATGGTGGCTTCGATGCCCTGCAACACCCGGGTAGGGGTCGCCATTTTCGCCGGGGTTCTGGTGACCACGCTATTTCAGCCCGTCGAGATCTGCGATAACTTCAATGCCGTTCAGGATACGATCGAGCATTTGGAATGGCGGGAAGCATCGCATGGCAACAGCCGGCATGGCTTTGGCCTACTTTCTGCCGCCGGGGCAGTCAAAGCCCTGCACGAGCCGGCGCAGGTCATTTTCTTTACCGATGGCGAAGAGGCCCCCATGCTGCACGCCTTTAACCGCGCGGATCTTTCCAATTGGCAAGGAGGCAACGACTGGTTACTGGTGGGCATCGGGAGCAACAAGCCAACGCCCGTTCCGAAAATGGATGAAAACAACAAGATCATCGGCTATTGGTCGGATACCACTTACCAACTCGAGCCCGGGATTGCTCAGGTGTCGGACGAAACTCGGCTGAAGCGCGAAGACGGCGTTGCCAGTCAGGACTACGAGCGTCACTTGTCCAAACTGGATGAAACCTATCTGAAATCTCTGGCCCAGGAGATCAAGGGCCACTACCTTCGTGGTGACAGCCTGCCAGCCATTCTGTCGGCCATCCGGCAACAAAAGCCCACCCACCGCGACCGCGCTCCGTTCAACATCCACTGGCTGCCCGCATCAATTGCGGGCTTGCTGCTACTGGTCGTTTATCTGCCACGCAAACCCCTCGACCTGCTTCGGCAAACCATACCCATTCCTACCCGACGGAGAAACCCGACCTCATGCGAATAATTGCCCTGATATTGACGGCCTTCCTTGCCGCCTGCGCCTCGACGACGCATAAAAACAGTCAAGACTGGCCAGCCTATGGTCGTGATTACACCAACCAACGCTTTTCGCCACTCAAACAGATCAACCGCGACAACCTCGCCCGCCTGACCCCCATCTGGCAATTCAGAAGCGGTATCAACGCCACCTTTCAGGCGACACCCATAGTGGTGGACGGCGTCATGTATCTGTCACTGCCGTTCAATCATGTCGTCGCACTGGATGCCAGAAATGGCCGGCAACTCTGGCGTTATGAGCATCAGCGCCGGATGAACTACAAAATGTGCTGCGGGCCCGCCAATAGAGGCGTGGCCGTAAACCAGGGCAAGGTTTTCATCGGTACGGTCGATGCCCGCTTGATCGCACTTGACGCCAGAACCGGCAAAAAACTGTGGGATATCGACGTTGCCGCCGACGGCAGCGGCAATGCCGAAGCGGCTGATTCCTTGCAGGATGCAGACCCGCTGAAGAAGGCCAATGTCAGTGGCGCAACCGGAGTTGGCATCTCCATGGCCCCGGTGGTTTATCAGGGCAAGGTCATCGTCGGCATCACCGGCGTCGGTTATGGTTTGCATCTGGACGCACCACGAGCGAATGCCCCGCTGGGCGCGGTGGTAGGAGTTGCTGGCCGATACGGCCGACCGGGTTTTCTGGCTGCATTTGATGTCAATACCGGCAAACGTGTATGGCAGTTCGACACGATTCCTGCCCAAGGGTGGGAAGGCCAATTTCGCTCGTCCACCCCGGATGGCATCCTGCTTAACCGCGACATCGAACGTGAACGCCGCACCACTGCCGATTTTTCGGACGCGTGGCGCTTTGGCGGCGGATCGGCATGGAGCACGCCGGCCATTGATACCAAACGCAACCTGCTTTTTTTCGGTACCGGTAATCCTTCACCGCAAATGGACGACGTTTCACGCCCCGGTGACAATCTTTACACCGTGTCGCTGGTCGCACTCGATGCCAGTACCGGCAAGTTGCGCTGGCATTATCAGCAGGTTCCACATGATGTCTGGGGCTATGACGTCGCCAGCCCGCCGGTATTGTTTGACCTCGAAAAAGATGGCAAATCCATTCCCGCAGTTGGTCAGGCCAGCAAACTGGGCTGGTTCTACGTGCATCACCGGGAGACAGGTGAACTACTGCTCAAGTCCGAAGCTTTCGTACCCCAGGACAACATGTTCGCCCATGCCACCGAGCAAGGGGTGCGCATCCATCCAGGTGTTCTCGGCGGCGTGAACTGGTCGCCCAGCGCTGTGGATGAATCCTCACAGACTGCCTATGTTGCTGCCATGCACTGGCCAGTCAGATATACCCTGCACCAGAGTCCGGCCGAAGGCGACAAACCGGCTATCCGCTACTCCGCGCTGGAACCCATCGATGAAACCCGATGGGGTCTGCTCTCTGCCATCGACCTCAGGACCGGAAAACTGCTCTGGCAGCACAGGACACCTGATCCGCTGGTTGGCGGCGTGCTGGCCACAGCAGGTGGGTTAATCTTCACCGGCGAAGGCAGTGGCCAACTCGATGCCATCGATGCAAGCACCGGCAAGCTTTTGTGGCAGTCCAGTGCCGAAGCCGGCGTCAATGCTCCGCCCATGACCTACGAGATCGACGGCGTGCAATACATCGCCGTCGCGGCCGGCGGCAACCAGATTTTCGGGTTCAAGCAGGGGGATGAGTTGAAGGTGTTTGCGCTGACACGATAGCCATGGACATACAAAAAATGGTGCCCAACAACAAGTTGAACGCTTCCATCATTTATTCATGTCATACGCCTTTGTCGTGTGTATATTTTACGTTGCCTAAGGACTGACCGTGCCATTTACTCCTTTCCATATGGGGCCCGGCCTAATACTGAAGGCGCTTCTCCAAGGAAGCTTTTCGCTCATGGTCTTTGGTTGGGCGCAAATCATCATGGACATCCAACCCCTGGTCGCCCTTCTCACTGGTGAGGGGCGCTTGCATGGCTTTTCGCACACCTACATTGGCGCAACTCTTATCGGCGTAGGTTCTGCACTTACTGGAAAGTACGCCGCCGAGTTCGGTCTCCGCCTCATTGGTCAAGCCCGCTACTTACCAATCAGTTGGCCAGTCACAATTACCAGTGCTTTCATTGGTTCGTTCAGTCATGTGCTTCTCGACAGCGTAATGCACGCCGATGTTGAGCCGTTTTCGCCTTTCATGCTAAACAATCCGTTCCTTGGCTTCATATCCGTTGGAGCGCTTCACAAGTTCTGTCTTTACAGCGGTCTTTTAGGTGTCGGCCTGTATTTTGCCGTTTCGCATTGGCTTAGCAAGCATAACCCGTCATTCAAGCGGGACGCGCTAAAGCGCGCCCCTTAATTCAAACCTTAGACATCTAGCAGAGTATGTGACATGCCGGCAAATCCCCTGTGCCACGCCGAGCAGCACAGCCAAGACGGGGGATTTCGGTGGGCGTTGTTTGAGCGCAGCGAGTTTAGTCCACCGCCCGGCTTGGCGAGCAGCGCAGGGTAGCCCGTAGGGCCGTGGCGCGGGGTGCCCTTTGCTTTGGATACTTTCCTTTGGGCAAGCAAAGGAAAGTATCGCGTCTGGCGGGCAAGACCGCCGGTGTTAATCCCTCCAATTGCCCGCCCGGCAAATTGGTAAATTCCCCCACATGCTATAAAATTCCCCATCACTTTCAATACGAGCCATCCCCTTGAAATTTCTGTTCGATCTGTTTCCGGTCATTCTGTTTTTTGCCACCTTCAAACTGGCTGGAATTTTCATGGCCACTGCCGCAGCCATCGTCGCGACGCTGATGCAGATCGGCTGGGTGAAATGGCATCATGGTAAAGTCGATGGCATGCTGCTGGCGAGCGGAGTCATCGTCGTGGTGTTCGGTGGTGCAACCCTGCTGTTGCATGACGAAACCTTTATCAAATGGAAGCCTACGGTGCTCTACTGGCTGTTTGCGCTGGTACTGACCAATGCCGAGGTCTTCTGGAAAAAAAATCTGATTCGCAGCATGATGGGGGAGCAGATCACCTTGCCGGACACCGTATGGCGCAAACTCAATCATTCCTGGGCCGGTTTCTTTGCCGTGCTGGGAATCATTAATCTTTATGTTGCATTCAACTACCCGACTGAATCCTGGGTCAATTTCAAGCTTTTCGGAACCACGGGAATGATGCTGGCTTTTGTCATCGTGCAAAGCCTGATGCTGTCGAAATTTGTTGATGAAAAGGAAAACGATTAGTGCTCTATGTAATCATCGGTGAAGATGTCCCGGACAGCCTGGAAAAAAGGCTGGCCAATCGCCCCCCGCATCTGGAACGACTCAAGGCACTGCAGGATCAGGGGCGTCTCGTGCTGGCGGGCCCGTTTCCAGCGATCGACAGTATCGATCCCGGACCGGCAGGTTTCAGCGGCAGCCTGATCTTGGCCGAGTTTTCCTCACTGGAAGAAGCCCAGGCTTGGGCCGAGGCGGACGCCTTTGCTACCGGAGGCGTATTCGCCAAGGTGACCGTCCGGCCTTTCCGCAAGACACTGCCATGAGTCTGGATGAATTGCGCCACAGACTGGCGACACTCCAGCCCACCCGCCTCGAAATTAGCGATGACAGTGCACAACATGCCGGCCATACCGGCCATCAGGGAGGTGCTCATTACACCCTGCGCATTGAAAGCTCGCTTTTCTCTGCAAAATCAACGATAATCCGCCACCGTATGGTTTATCAGGCCGTTGGCGATCTCATTCCTTCCAGGATACATGCATTAAGTATCTACGCCAGTGCGCCGGGCGAAAGCTCAATTTTTTAATTTTCAAGGAAATCTCATGCGTCATACCTCCCATATCCTCGCCATGTTGCTGGCTACTGTTGCCTTCAGTGCGCAAGCAGCGGACACCACTGTAAACGGCAAGCCCATCAAGCAATCCCTGGTCGACTTCATCGTCAAGGATGCTACCGCCCGCGGTCAGAAGGTGGATGACAACGTCCGCTCCGTCATCATGAACAAAATGATCAGCAGCGAGCTGATCGTTCAGGAAGCGCAAAAAGCAGGTCTCGACAAGCAGGCTGACTTTGTTGCCAAGAATGAACTGATGACACGTGAATTGCTGGTCAACAGCTTCCTTCAGGACTACATCAAGAAGAATCCGGTCGAGGACGCAGAAGTCAAGGCGGAATACGACAAGCTAAAGGCTTCTGCCGGCGACAAGGAATACAAGGCCAGCCATATTCTGGTCAAGACCGAGCAGGAAGCCAAGGATGTGATCGCCCAACTCGCCAAGGGTGGCGACTTTGCCAAGATTGCCAAGGAAAAGTCTCTTGACAGTAGCAAGGAAAAAGGAGGCGACCTTGGCTGGTTCTCCCCGGCCAGCATGGTACGACCATTCTCCGATGCCGTTGTGAAACTGCAAAAAGGCCTCTACACCACTGTTCCCGTACAAACGCAGTTCGGCTGGCACGTCATCAAACTGGAAGACAGCCGTGCTGCCCAGCCGCCCACCTTTGACAAGGTCAAGGATGACCTCCGCAACAGCCTGCAAAAACAACAGCTTGAAAAGCTGGTTTCAGAGCTGCGTGCCAAGGCCAAGATTGTGGAAGGCGGCAAGAAGTAACGATTTGGTTGAATGCATCAGCAAGCGCTCCGGTGAAAACCGGGGCGTTTTTTTTGCCTAGCTCTCCAGCACGACAAACGCCAGTGCGAGCGACTTTTCGTCACTGATGGAAAGATGCGTCGCACAGATGCCGCGCTGATCCAGAGCACACTGCAATTCGGGGGTCAGGTCGAACACCGGTTTGCCAAGATCATCGTGAGTCACGCCGATATTCTGAAAAGTTGCGGGAGCACGCAAGCCGGTACCCAGAGCCTTGGCAAAGGCTTCCTTGGCAGCGAAGCGCTTGGCGAGAAAACGGGCCTTGGTTTGGGATTGTTCAAACGCCAGCCACTCGCGCTCGGTCAGCAGGCGCTGGGCGAATGCCTCGCCAAAACGGGTGAGAGAATCCTCGATACGGGAAACTTCGACGATATCGGTACCAATGCCAAAAATCATGGAATCCGCGCAGCCACCATCAAGGCCTTCATCTCTCGCACCGCATTTTCCCAGCCGACAAAAAGGGCGTGGGCAACGATGGCGTGACCGATATTAAGTTCTTCGATGCCGGGCAAGGCAGCAATCCGCTGCACATTGTGATAATGCAGACCATGGCCGGCGTTAACGCTCACTCCAAGACCGACACCGTGTACCACTGCCCGTTCAATGCGACGAAATTCGGCTTCTCTGTGTAATTCATCCTCGGCATCGGCAAAGGCTCCGGTATGGATTTCGACTACCGGTGCACCGGTAGCCTTTGCAGCATCAAGTTGATCAGTTTCCGGATCGATAAACAGGGATACCCGGATTCCGGCCGAGCCGAGCCGGTCACAGGCCGACCTGACTACGTCGAAGTTGTTGATGACATCCAGACCGCCTTCGGTGGTCAGTTCCTGTCGCTTCTCGGGCACCAGACAGGCATCGTGCGGCCTGACCTGAAGCGCTATATCGATCATTTCTTCGGTGACGGCCATTTCCAGATTCATCCGGGTTTGCAGCAATGCGCGCAGCATGTGCACATCAACATCCTGGATATGGCGACGGTCTTCTCGCAGATGCAGGGTAATTCCGTCGGCTCCAGCCTGCTCAGCCAGCAGAGCCGCCTGCACCACGCTGGGATAACGGGTACCGCGTTGCTGTCGGATAGTGGCCACGTGATCGATGTTGACACCCAAATGAATCATAACTGTTGTAGATCAATCAATAATTGTCGTGTGTGGAGTGGCTTTTCGCCCAGATAGTGACTGACCAGGGCACGCATGAGTTGCTTGCTTTGCAGCAGGGTCTGCGTATCTGAATAGTCGTCGCGCGCCATATCCAGCAAGGTTTTACCCGTTAATTGTACACCGGATTGACCGTCTTCCAGGCGCACCGGGCCGCGTTCCAGAATGTAGCAATACCATCGATCCGGTTCAACAGGTACGGCATGGTCCGCTTCGTGTTCCAATGACAGCGCATAACCCAGTTCCTGCAGCAGTTTCCTTTCGAAACTTCGCAAAATCAGACTGTGCGATTCATCCCGCGAAAGCCTGCCCAGTGCCGTCTCGTAATGCTCGAACAGGCCCTCGTGAGGATCTTCGCGAGGTAACAGGCGCAGCATCAGTTCATTCAGATAAAAGCCGCAAATCAGGGCCTGCCCATGCAAGACATGCAGGCCACCGCGCCATTCGACACCATGCAGGTTACGCAACTCGGACTTTCCCGACCAGGTCGCCAGCAATGGCTGAAATGACTGCAACATGCCACGCATCGCCGCTCGTGGCCGGCGGGCACCTTTGGCGATCGCAGCCACCCGACCGAACTGTCGGGAGAACAGTTCGACAACCAGGCTGGTTTCCTTGAACGGATAAGTATGCAGGATATATACCTGCTGGTTGTCATGACGCGATGCGATGACGTTCATTCAGAAAAATCCGCCGCAGATAAACGCGGAAAATTAATATCCCAGGCTCTTTACGGCACGTTCATCGTCAGCCCAGCCACCCTTGACCTTGACCCAGGTCTCCAGCCAGACCTTGCTGTCAAACAATTTTTCCATATCCTGACGTGCCTCTGTAGAGATGCGCTTGAGTTTCTCCCCTCCCTTGCCGATCACGATGGGTTTCTGGTTTTCCTTGTCGACGATGATGGCCGCGTGGATGCGTCGCAATGCCCCTTCCTGTTCGAACTTTTCGATTTCCACAGTCAGGCTATACGGGATCTCCTCACCGAGCAGTCGGAACAGCTTCTCACGCACGATCTCGGCCGCCAGAAAACGTTCGTTGCGGTCAGTCAGTTCATCCTCGCCGTAAATGGCGGGTTGCCGGGGCAGATGCCGGCGCAACGTGGCCAGCATTTCATCGATCTGCAAATGCTTCTTGGCACTGACCGGAATCATCTCGGCAAACTCAAAGCGGGGTGCCATTTTCTCGATAAAGGGCAGCAACTGCCCCTTGTCTTCCAGTATATCCACCTTGTTGATCACAAGCAGTACCGGGGTTTTCGCCGGCAGTATTTCCAGCACTTTTTCGTCACCGGCCCCAAACTTTCCAGCCTCGACGACAAACAGCACTACATCGACTTCAGACAAGACTTGTCTGACCGTCTTGTTCATCGCCCGGTTGAGCGCATTGACGTGCTGAAGCTGGAATCCGGGGGTATCAACGAAAATGAACTGGGTATCGCGAGTCGTGTGTATGCCGAGCAGCCGATGACGTGTCGTCTGTGCCTTGCGCGAGGTAATGCTGAGCTTCAGTCCCAAAATATGGTTAAGCAGCGTTGACTTGCCAACGTTCGGGCGACCGACAATGGCAACAGTCCCGCAATGAAAGTGATCGTGGGTAGTGGTGTTTTCAGACATGCTGGAGTCTCTCGTAAGCGGCCTGTGCAGCCAATTGCTCAGCCGCGCGGCGACTGTTTCCCTTGCCTTGCGTACTAAGTTTCAGCGCCGGAATGCTGCACTCGACAAGGAAAGTCTGGCAATGCGCCTCACCTTCTGTTGTCAGCACGGTGTATTGTGGTAACGCAATTTTTCGCCCTTGCAAAAGCTCCTGCAACAGCGTTTTCGGGTCTTTTCCAAGTGTTCTTGGGTCGAGTCCGGTCAGGCGATTTTCATACAGACGGTTTACCACCATCCCGGCCACGACAAAACCGGCATCAAGATAAATCGCGCCGATCACCGCTTCCATCGCATCGGCCAGCACCGATGGCCGCATGAAGCCGCCGCTCCTTATTTCACCTTCTCCCAGCCGCAAGTGCGATCCAAGATCGAGCGTCAGCGCCAGTTCCGCCAGCGAGGATTCCTTGACCAGATGCGAGCGTAGCCGGCTCAGGTCGCCTTCCGGCAGTTGCTGGAATCTATGAAAGAGCAAGGTTGCCACAGCGCAGTTAAGTACGCTGTCACCCAGAAATTCCAGACGTTCATTATTGTGACTGCCATAACTGCGGTGAGTCAGTGCCTGTCGCAGCAATGCGGGCTGGTTGAATACATGACCAAGCCTGTCGGCCAGGTCTGTCAGCCCGTTCATGATTATTCGGCTACCTTGCCTGCCTGTCCATCGGTCGAGAGCTTGAAGTCCAGGAGCGCACTGACATTGCCCACCAATGGAGTCACCACGGAATATTCCACTGAAACCACTGTGCCACTGGGAGACTGTTCAATTACAAGATCCTTGCCAACAACGCTAGTAAATCCATCAATACTGCGCTGCTTGTCAAATGCACTGATGATATCCTGCTTGCTCATTGATTCAGCATCGTTGATCTGATGCTTCAACGAAGCAATTGCCTTCTTGATTGCAAAGTACTCGGTATAGGCAGGTGTCAATTTCATTGCTATGACAGCAACGAACACGATCCCGGCAACCATCAGGACAAGAGAAATAAAGGTAAATCCACGCTGTCTGTTCATCTTCGTACTCCCTAGTTGATTGACGTGCCAATTCTGCCCAAATTATCGAAATTCCACCAGATCATGAAGGCTCTGCCGACCACGTTGCCATCCGGGACAAATCCCCAGAAACGACTGTCATTACTGTTGTCGCGATTGTCACCCATGACAAAGTAATGTCCTTCCGGAACGGTAATCTCCCCATCCACCACAGGATTGCTGTCATCAATCAGAATATCGTGGTTATGCGCACCTAGCTGCTCTCGCAGACGGCGCAAGCGAACTTGATTGAGTCCCGGCGCAACATAATCATAATAGCCATTTTCCTGCTGACTGACGGCCTGGCCATTGATGAAAATCTGCTTGTTTCGATACTCGATCCTGTCGCCGGGCAATCCGACCACGCGTTTGATGTAATCCAACGAGGGATCGCGTGGAAAGCGGAACACCATGACTTCACCGCGTTGCGGGTGTTTCAATTCTAAAAATGTGTTATTGAGCACCGGCACGCGCAATCCATAAGTGTATTTGTTCACCAGAATAAAATCGCCCACCAGCAGGGTCGACATCATTGAACCTGAGGGAATCTTGAAAGGCTCGACCAGAAACGAACGAATCAGGAACACCGCCAGAATCACCGGAAAGAAGCTCTTGGAATATTCCACCAGCATCGGTTCCTTGGCATTCTGCCCGCGCGATTTTCGCAGCCATACGACATCAAGCAGCCATATCAGACCCGTCAACAGCAGGGCGGCCAGCATGAAAAGTGCAAAATTCATTTCTTAGTCCAGAGTTATTTGTCTTCTACTTTAAGAATGGCCAGGAACGCCTCCTGCGGAATTTCCACATTCCCCACCTGCTTCATGCGTTTCTTGCCTTCCTTCTGCTTTTCAAGCAGTTTCTTCTTGCGGGTGATGTCGCCACCATAGCACTTTGCCAGCACATTCTTACGCATGGCTTTCACAGTTTCGCGTGCAATGATGTTGGCGCCGATTGAAGCCTGAATCGCCACATCGAACATCTGACGCGGAATCAGTTCGCGCATCTTGGAAGCCAGTTCACGTCCGCGATACAGACTGTTGGCACGGTGGACGATCAGGGATAGCGCATCTACGCGCTCACCATTGACCATGATATCCAGCTTGACCAGATCGGAAGCGCGAAATTCCAGGAACTCGTAATCAAGCGAGGCATAGCCGCGTGAAGTGGACTTGAGTTTGTCAAAGAAGTCCATCACGACCTCGTTGAGCGGCATTTCATAGGTCAGCATGACCTGTCGACCCATGTACTGCATATTGCGCTGCACGCCGCGCTTGTTGTTGCAGAGCGTCATCACCGGGCCGACGTACTCCTGTGGCATCAAAATGGTGGAAGTGATGATAGGCTCACGGATTTCCTCAATTCGGGAGGGTTCCGGCAGCTTGGCCGGATTCTCGACCAGCAGCACTTCGCCGGCCTTGGTCACCACCTCATAAACCACCGTCGGCGCAGTGGTAATGAGATCCATGTCGTATTCGCGCTCGAGCCGCTCCTGTACGATTTCCATGTGCAACAGCCCGAGAAATCCACATCGAAAGCCGAAGCCCAGTGCCTGTGAGACCTCGGGTTCGTATTGCAACGAGGCATCGTTCAGGCGCAGCTTCTCCAGTGCATCACGCAATGCTTCATATTGATTGGATTCAACCGGATACAAGCCGGCGAACACCTGTGGCTTGATTTCCTTAAAACCGGGCAGTGGCTCAACCGCAGGGTTGCCGGCTAGCGTGACCGTGTCACCCACCTTGGCATTCTTGAGTTCCTTGATTCCTGCGATGATAAAACCCACCTCGCCCGCGGATAAGGATTCACGTTGACGCGATTTGGGTGTAAACACACCGACCTGTTCGCACAAATGTACCGCGCCGGTTGCCATCAGGCGAATCTTGTCCTTGGGCTTGAGCACACCATCCACCACACGTACCAGCATGATGACGCCGACATAATTGTCAAACCAGGAATCGATGATCAGCGCCTTCAGAGGCGCATCCGGGTTACCCACCGGCGGTGGGATCTTCGCGACCACGGCTTCCAGCACATCTTCCACGCCATCTCCGGTCTTGGCCGAACAACGCACGGCATCGATCGCCTCGACCCCGATGATATCCTCGATTTCCTGAATCACGCGCTCGGGATCTGCGGAAGGCAGGTCGATCTTGTTCAGGACCGGAACGACTTCGACGCCCTGTTCGATGGCCGTATAGCAATTGGCCACCGACTGTGCCTCGACACCCTGCGAAGCATCCACCACCAGCAACGCCCCTTCACAGGCGGCGAGCGATCTTGAAACCTCGTAGGAAAAGTCCACGTGTCCCGGCGTATCGATCAGATTAAGGTTGTAAATCTGCCCGTCGCGCGCCTTGTAGCTCAAGGCTGCGGTTTGCGCTTTGATAGTAATGCCGCGCTCACGCTCCAAATCCATGGAGTCAAGCACCTGTGCTTCCATTTCACGGTCGGACAAACCGCCGCACAACTGGATGATTCGGTCAGCCAGCGTAGATTTGCCGTGGTCGATATGGGCGATGATGGAAAAATTGCGGATGTTGTTCATTCAATGGCAAGGGCGCCGAAGCGCCCTTTTCTTAGCTCGAATATTCGATATGTAATTCTACCGCAAACCCGCAATATTCGTAATGCTGTCTGGCTAGAATGAGCGTCCCGCAGCGTAATCAATCTGGTCCGCGCCATTATCCATGCTGCGACCATAGGCATCCTTACCTGTGAACTGAAATACCAGATGGCGCGGGTCTATGGTTGCATCAGCAGCAGCATTCTGGCTCAACATGAAATTTACCGTCGCCGTTCCAGTAGTTGCATCGTAAGACACTGACAATGGGTTTTTCGTGATATTCGCTTCTCTGGAACTTACAGGAGCGGTGTTGTTGTAATACCCGGCCACACCGCCCTTGGCGCGACTGATAGACCAGTTCATTGGATTTATGACCGACGCCATATCCATATTCTGGTTGAACTGGATATTCACAGAAATGACTTTGGAGGTATCAGGTGTCAAAAAACTAGGGTCAAAGTACCACAGCTGCGTATTCGCTCCAAATGAAAGGTTGACGTTGGATTGTGGGGCAGCACCTACTGTCAATATCTTGGGTTTATCCAATGCATATGCCAAATCTGAGTAGGCAATCGATGTCGGCGCATCTTTGCTCAGAATTTTCAGCTGCGCCTTGGCATCGTCCGTCTGATTCAAGCTGGAATAAGCAATACCTAGCTCATAGCGAGCCAATGGGAAATTCGGCTTAAGGTCCAAGGCAGTAGTGAGTGATTGAACCGCCTCGTCATATTTGCCTTGTTTGTTATACAGCTGCCCGATTGCGTAATATACATTCCCATCTCTGGGTGCCAGACGCTGTGATTCAAGCAGCATGTTTTCCGCCTCTGACAGTCGGTCTGTATTCAAGTATTGCAGGCCAAGCGTGTAAATAGGGAGCGGATTGGTAGGGTCGATTTTTGCAGCATGAAGATAGGTCTTCTCGGACTCATCATACTGCTTGTCCTGCAAATATGCGCCACCCAGGCTCATCCAGGCATCGACTGAATTCAGCTGGAAGTTCGCTAACTGCTTGAATGCCTTGATGGCTTCTGCATTGTTGTTGTTGGAAAGATTAATATTCCCGATGTAGTTAAGCGCTGTGACATTCTGAGGCTCAAACGCCAGCGCCTGTTTGAACGCCCTGATAGCATCATCAGGGCGCTTATCCTTTAAGTATTGGCCTGCCTGGAGAATGGCGTACTGAGCAAGCCTGGACTTCTGAGCAGACTGGTCCTGCCCCAGCACGCCCAGGATCGTTCCCGCATCAGCATTGAAAAAATCGACCATTCTTGTGATCCATGGATAGATCCGTCCAAAAAGCAGATATTCTCAGTGCGCCTGAAGACCTGCCGCGATATTACGATTAATTTCTATCAGGATGCTGAGTTTCTGGGGGTCCGGATCGGACAGCACTTCAAATGTTCTCTTGTCGACAAAAGCTGATAACGACAACAAGTTACGCTTGAGTTCATCAGGCATCGTGTTGCTCGCCTCGGAGAGTTCCACCTGAAACAGTGTCCATAGCCGCTGATTGTAGCGTAGCGCTTCATCCAGCATCTCGTCGCGATCCGTATCGTTCCATTTCTCCTGGACTGCAGACAACCGCATGGCGGAGCGGCGAAGAATACTGGCCTCTAGTTCACGTCCGGACAGCGTAACATTTTCGACGGTCTGGTAGGTTTTAAGCGAGTTATTTTGCATGATTCAGTATATCCTCATGATCCATCAGTTTGCGGGCGCATTTCAGCGCCTGATAATACCGCCCACAAGCTAGATAGTTGTTGATCTCGGCCAGAAAATCAACGCTGCCGGGTGAACTCACCAGTAGCTCGTCTACCAGTGTACGATATTGTTGCTGGTAGCCGTGCAGATTGATCGGATCCATGTACATCAGCTGCACGCACATGTAGACCTTACTACAGATCGAATCGACCCCCTGCTCGGTCAATACATCCTTTTCACGTAACAGCGGCACGTCGTTAAGTATACTCAGATCGGCGTAGTTATCACCGTTCTGCACCACTGCCCCGCCTATGAAAATCTTTTCGTTCGGCTTGAGGTTAATTGTAAGTGCCACGCCTAGCTGCCAAGTTGTGCAAGAACTTCACTATTCCCGGAAATCGGGCGAAAGGTACTTCCCAGCTGTGCAGCTACGGCCGCACTGAGTGCTGGCACCTGTGACTCTTCCGGCGACGATGGTATATCGCTGCCAGTTCCCATGGACAATTGGGACGCCTGGCCCTGCAATACAACACGTGCCGTTTTGACTTCACCCTTAATTATTTCGATCGCCTTGCCGAAAGCCAGCACCGCGGCATCACTGGGAACCTTGGCATCCAGTTCCGGGAATTCCGATCTCTGGGGATAAAATACCGGCTGGTACTGATCCGCCACCGGTGGGATTATCATCGCCTGCAGTTCCTTGCGCAGCCCATCGATGCTGTTGAGGTAGTGCATACGATCTTCGTTTCCTGCTGGGAACGGTGGGTAATTCTTCACCAACTTGACACTATCGGTCATCTTCCCCAGCAATGCATCCACCTGATCCAGTGCTTTACCTGCTTCACGCACGGCCAATGCTGCATCTGCTGCATTGCTTTTGCCATCCAGCAGGCGTGGCAATGCACTGTGCCTGGATCCAAGTGTAACTTCAGGAGCTACAGGCCCCTGTTGACCCGGTTGAGGCGAACTCGTACTGCCAACCTGCACAGATTGACTGGATGTAGCATAGCCCGACCCCTGGGCATATCCTGTACCAATACTTTTCAAATCGCTCACCATGACTGCAACCTCCTTCATAGGTGCCTGGGTGATATGCTATCGCCCAGGCACACTCTGGTCACCTCAAACTAATTAATTAGAAGAGTCTCAGGATGGACTGGGCCGCCTGAGAAGCCAGTGACAACGAAGTTGTACCCAACTGGTTGCGGGTCTGCAGCATCAGCATACTGGCGCCTTCTTCGTTCATATCAGCCAGCGTCAGGTTGTCTGCACCACCCTTCTCAATGTTGACAGTACTGGTGGTGAACTCCAACCGCGCATTGACAATTGCGAGGTTACTTGCCAATTTTGAAGATTGTGATTGCAGGGAATTAACTGCCGATGTGATAGCGCTAGCCACCAGGTTAAGAATGGATGCCTTGCTGAAATTGACGCCAGCGGCAGTCAGCAATAGAGAACCATTCGCCGTGGCCAATTTGGAATTACGTCCATCAAAACCAACTAGCGTAAGCTTGTTGGATCCGGCCTCGTTGAAAAGTACGTCCAACGTCGTTGCGGTGCCGCTCAGTGAACCAGCCGCCCCGGTGACGATAAAATTGGTACCTTTATATTTAGAGTCCGCGGCCAGCAAGCGGATTTGCCTCATAACCGTATTGAATTGGGCTTCCGTAGTAGCACGGGTGCCCGACTCGGAACGCGCCGTTTCCACCAGACCATTTGCGGCTTCCAGCAGGGTCTTGACACCTGAAATGCCAGAGTCCGCAGCTTTAATTGCCTGAATCGCTTCAGTCATGCCATCCTTACGTGCAGTCAGGTTGTCGGCACGCAGCATGTGTGCCGCAGCGGCGAAGAAATTGAGCGGGTTATCCAGGGCGCTGTTAACCTTTTTACCGGTTGCCAGACGTTCCTGAGTACGGTTGAGTAAAGTCGTTGTGTTTTGCAAACTAACGAGGTTAGACCGCATCGCAGCGGTTAGGGTGATATCTTGTGCCATTTCTAGACTCCTGTTCTGGATTGAATTACCGGAAGCTTCTCCCCCGGATGGACGTTGTCCACAATTTGCTATCGGCGGTTAATTTTCAAACTTTAGGTCGTCCGTCATTCGACTCTCAGTTTTTTTCTGCAAACGGGCACCAAAACCACCGGCATACTTAAGACTTTCCTTCCCCAGACTTTTCCAGAATGGCTGCCATGCGCTGGAGGGATCCTTCCAGCCAATGTGGCTGACGCTGGAGGAGATCGTTGTAATTGTCGAGCGCTTCGCTGAAATCTGCCTTAAGTATGACAGCGCGTTCGTAACAGCACAGCGCCTCTTCCCAGCGCTCGCGATTCTCAAGCAGTACGCCCAGGTTGTTGCATGCCTGTGCGTGATCAGGATCAATGGCGATGGCTGCCAAGAAACTTGCCTCAGCAGCCTCGAGGTTATTCAACTGGGTTTGGGCGACCCCAAGATTATTGTGCGCCTCCGCAAAATCCGGTCGCCGGGTGATTCCCTCCTGATAGGCCTGAACCGCTTCCTCCAGGCGTTGCTGTAGACGCAAAACCTCGCCCAAGTCATTCCACCAGTTGGCGTGCTCCTGATGGTTCAACGACAACGCCCGTCGCAAATACTCCTCGGCCTGCTGCAACTCCCCGGAAAGCGCACTGGCAAGCCCCAGACCGTGCCAAACCGCCGCATCCTCTGGCTGCTCGTTAGTTAGAGCAACATATTCATCCCTAGCCGCCTCGACATGACCGGCAGCAAGCTTTTCCTCCGCTGACGCGAGTCGGCGTCGCCAGCGCAACGCCTCCAAAGGATCATGCTGGGCCATCATGCCCTCCCTCGTCTGAAGCGATCCCCAGCACACGAACAATTTCAGCACGGCCCGCATCCAGAGCATCCATGAGATTCATGAAATCATATTCCGCCTTCATCACGGCTTCTTCCTCATCGATAATAGTCGAGATGGCATTGTAGGTGAGAGAAAGCAGGTTGAGAACAGTGCCACGGAACAAGGAATCCCCTACTCTGCCCTTAATTTTCGGACCAATCAGCACTCGATAGACGGCAACGAGACAGGCAATAACATCGGCACGTGACTGTCGCGGCTGTGCAAGCAGTGCCCGCATCTCATCGACGAAGTCGTCCACCTCGTCAAGCAAAGCATTCGCCACAGGCTCTGGATCGACCGCAATTTCACTGAACGCAGAAGAAACAGCCGCGAGCGTGGGCGTCTTATTGGCCGCATCTCCAAGATCGGGAAAATCCTTCGGCATCAGAGGATCTGCCCCCTCGATGCGTACGCCATCGTTGAGGTTATACACACGAGCATGGGTGCAAACACGCAGAGTAGCCTCCATGTAAAGTCGGGCGACTTCCAATATACTGTAGGTGAACGCCTCGCCCCCAAAATTTGCTGGAACCGACCGCTCGTTCGCTGGTCGTTTTGAGAGCAGGCGACGCAAGGCACCTTCTTCCTGAGGTAGCTTAGCGAGATAGGTCGTGTGCTGTGCGTGATGACGTTCTGGGTCACGGTAGCCCATGTCCACTCCAAAGAGGAAAATCCGCCCGAACCCCAGACCCAGAGCAAGTGATACAGCCATGTTAGTCACAGTAGGCTGGGAGTCAATCGGCACCTTGGGTACAAATTCCAAATTTTGCAGCAAGGCGCTCATAGTGTCGGACTCTTTCATGACCATGGTTGATCGATCAAACAGGTCGAATACTTCCGGCATGACCACGTTAAGGCCTATGAAATGCACCTTACGGCGAAGTTCCTCGGGTACTGTACGTGTTAGAACGTCGTATATGATCCCAGGACGTTCCTTTTCGACATGAAAATCAGGCACGATACCGGCGTGCGCCAACGGACCCAAGGCTGTACCGCAACTGAAGAGCACCGCCTTGTCATGGTATTGCTGCAGAATGGGCAGTAACCCATCCAGCGACGGCCCGGATCCAATAACGAACGCCACCGCATCCGGATCAACCACCAAAGGACGGGTATAAACGGGACGATGCTGGACGAAATTCGCTAAAGTGTGGCGGATGGATATGAGTTCGTCATCAAAATATCCCAAGCCGAAATAGAGTTGCCATAGCGTCTGACTGATAGCATCCTTGATCGCCTCCAGGCTCTCCCCTTCCTGCATGGCGTAAAACAGTGCCGCCCCATGCACGAAAAAGGGCGGAAGTGACTTACGCAATTCCCCCATAAGACCCCGCGCCAGGTGATTAATATCCGGCCCGACGATGAAAGCGAGGTCGGTACCCTTTTCCATGGCAAGCCGGGAGAGGTGTACGTAATCCTGAAAAAACAATGACACCCGGAAAGCATCTTCATCGGCTTCAAGCACGACCAGGTATTGCACCTCATTCTCCAGCACCAGGCGATCAAGATGGCTACCTATCCCACTGCCCAACACGAGAAGCAGTGGGATGGTTTCGTCCGAACCGAACAGCGGATAAGGTGACAACCCCTCGTCTTCTGGGTAATGCTGTACAAAATGCTTGCGTGCTCGATTAGGAAATTCCGCATCGATATTGGAATAGTGATAACGCTGCATGTCTCCGTGAGAAGGATTTTCTTCAATGGAACGCAGATTATGAAATGCCAGTAGCTGTGGCCGCGTGCGTGGATCTGCGAACTCGGAAAAACGCGCCTCCATCTCCACTCGATATGGCGCCACTGCCCTCGTGGTTCCGTCTGGATAGCGCAGAGCAATATCCCCTTGGTCTGAGATGTCGAGTGTTGGTAAGGGATTCGCCTTTGAGATGCGCTCGTATATCCGCGGCATATTGAGGCGAAAGAACTCCAGATTAGCCTCAGCCGTCGCGTGAAATTTAGTCAAAATTGCTTGCTGTAAGGGGGTCATCAACTTTCCGAAAAATCAATTGATCAAATTATTGGGAAACAACAGGATTGTACGGGAACAGCAATCTAAAAGCTTTTTGTCCCGAATGAATCAGATCGAAAACCCATCATCGACGATCAGATTTTGGCCAGTAATATGCTTGGAAGCATCCAAATGTTGAACCGTGGCGAGATGACGCTGTAGACAGACGCCACATGTTACGAGATTTTTTCATCCCATGTTCGTCACAACAAATTGAACAATGTCAGCTTGCTCGCGCTGAGAAAGGCTTTCTGCGTGGCTTCGAGTGAAGTCTGCTGCAACTGAAGTTCGATCGCCGCCTTCTGCATGTCCACACTTTCCACCCGGGCCAGTTCATTCTGATATTGAAGCGAGAATTGCGCTTCTGCTTCCTTGGCTACTTGCAGTTCCTGAAACCGAACTCCGACCTGATCATGCACATTGACGACATTATCCAACGCTTTTCCCAAGCCAGTCACTGCTGTACCGACTGCCGTCTCGAACGCGGCGCCGGTCAGGGCCCCATTTTGAAGGTCAGTAATAAAGGTTGAAATCACTGCAAAAGGATCATTCGGGGTTCCGACACTAAATATGGCCTGACCCGAATCGCTGACGGGAATCTGCCGGGTACTGCTGATGGCAATGTTACGTTGCACGTTGTCACCCTGGTAGTTCGATGGTCCGATGACCTGCTGAAATGGAACAGTACCGCCCTTGGAGCCGGAAAACATATAATTGCCCTGGGCATCCTGACTGTTGGCATAGCCAAGCAGATCCTGGTACATCTGCTCAAGATAATGCGAAAAGCTGGTCCGCTCCTGCGTGCTGGGATTACCACCAGACCCAACCGCAATGTTCTTGGCGTTCATCAACACATGGCGGATCGCGTCCAGTGTCGTCGATTCCGACTTCAACTGAATTTCTGCCTTTTTGATGTTTTCGACATAGTTGCCCGACATGGCCAGGGCGCGAGAGGCTTCCAGCGCGTGCGTTGCCCCGATCGGGTCGTCCGAGGGCGTAACGATACGCCTGCCGGTCGCAACCTGTGTTTGCGTATGGTAAATATCCGCCTGCTTGGACTGCATCGCGGCGGCGTTCATCTCAAAACTGAAACTGGTGCTGATTCTCATGATGCTGGCCCTGATTAGAGTTGTAGAAGCGCATCAAACATGGTGGAGGCCGTGGAAATCAATTTTGCCGCCGCCTGATAAGCCTGCTGGTAACGGATCAGATTGGCTGCTTCTTCGTCCAGATTGACGCCGGAAGCCCCCTGCTGAGCCTGCCTGGCCTGGCCTAGCAGATTCTGCTGAGCCTTCTGGTTCACACTGATCTCGGCCGTTTTGTTGCCGATATCGCCTACCAGAATGGCATAACTGCCCTCCAGGGTATTGTTCCCCGCGATCACACTTTTGTCGCTCTGCAATCCCGCAATCGCCAGTGCGTTGCGGTTGTCCAGGGTTCCGGCGGTATTGGGGCCGATGGTAAACACGTCACCGGCTACTGGCGTACCGGTAATCTTCACCGTCCATCCGTTATAGGTAATGCTGCCACCGGGCGTGTAGACGACACCCACAGGATTTCCGGTTCCGACCCCTGTCACGTCGAACGTCCCGCTCCCGGTAAAAGTGAACGTGACGGGTTGAGTCAGATTCGCATTGAGTGGCGGCTGGGTGCTGGTATTGACCGTGGGCTGGGATATCAGCGCAGTGCCCGTGTTGCCGGTGGAAGTATCGGCACGAACCGGGGCCGCTACGGCAATGCTGGACGGATCCGATATGGCCACCGTCATGTTTGTGGCCGCCATGGATGTCGGACGGATCAGAAAACTGTCACCGGCATTGGGCGCCACACTGGCAGAAAGCGAGAAACCTTGGGCAGCAGTTGCCGACAATGTGGCTATATTGGCATTGCTCCAGCTCTGCCCGTCGGAAAGGCGGCTCAAGGTATAAACACCCGCGCTGAAAGTCAGCTTGTAGTCACTGGTGCTCAGTTGCGAAGCATCTACCAGAGTAGCCGTCACGCTGGCCGTTCCGGTATTCTTCGAGCTGGCAAATGCCTGGGGGGAAGTCGCCATCGAGCCGAAAAACAGACCGCCCGCATTGCCGTTAAGATCCTGCCCCAACTGATGCTGGTCATTGACGCTCTGGGTCAGAGCCATGGCAATACGCCCCAATGCATTCTGGGCAGCATCCAGAGACTGGGCCCGGTAATCCAGAACTCCTCCCAGTTTGCCTCCTATGGATGAGTTGCCTGACAACTGAATGCTGCCGTTTGCATCAAACACTTCCGTCCGCAAGGGATCGTATGCTGAAGGTCTGGCGGAGATGGCATTGGCCACCGTTCCGGTCACCAGCTGGAAACCGTGTCCAAGAAATACGTTGTAATCACCGGTCGTGGAGTCCTTGACTACGGTGACATCGGCCAGCTGGTTGAGTTGCGACAGCAACTGGTCACGCTGATCCATGAGATCGTTAGGCGGTTGCGTGCTGGTGGTCTGCACGCTGGCGATACGGTTGTTCAGGCTGGCAATACTGGAAGCATAACCATTGATCTGGCTGGTGATGCCAGTAATGTCAACATTGACACTTTCCTGCAGCGACTGGATATAGTTACCAAGGCTGTTGATGCTGCTGGCAACTGTATTGGCTGCGCCGATCACCCCCTGACGCGCCGTCGTCGAAGCCGGGTCGTTGGCCACATCATTCCACGAAGCAAAAAACCGTTGCAACGCCGTCGAAAAGCCGGCATTACGGTCTCCCATCACGTTATCCAGTTGCTGCAACCCCTGCAGATACTGATCGAGATAGGCTGACTGTGATTCGCTCTGCGTCACCTGCCGTTCGAGAAATTCGTTGTATACGCGGGCAATGGTGCTGACATTGGTGCCCTGACCGATAAACCCATTGCCGGTCTTGACCGCGGTATTGGTCTCGAACAGGATTTCCTGACGGCGATAGCCAGCCGTATTGACGTTGGCGATGTTATGCCCCGTCGTAGCAATGGCGATCTGGGATGACTGCAGCCCTGAAATCGCCGAGTTATAAATACTCATTTCCGTTCACCTCTAACCATTCATCCGGTATCGGCCAAAAACTGGCTGACTTAACCCAGCATGCCTGCCCTGAGTGCGGCACTTCCGATCACGCGACGCAACTTGTCCGCATAGGCCGGATCAGTTGCAAAACCACCCTTCTGAAGTCCATTTACAAAGCCTTCGGCCCCCTGGTTCAACACCCCCGAATAGCGAGGATTGGTTCCCAACAGGTTGGCGTAATCGGCAAAGGATTCGGCCGGCGTGTCATAGGCCCTGAACGTCTCCACGGATTTGACAGCCTTGCCGTTGACGTATTCGGTCACTTCCTTCTGTACCGTTTTGCCGCCCCAGTGATTACCGGCCTTGATATTGAACAGGTTATTGCTGGCTGTGCCATCGGCCGTCCTGAGTTCATGTTTGCCCCAACCGGTCTCAAGTGCAGCATGCGCGATCAGAAAATGGGGCGATACGCCGAGTGAACGGGCCGCATCCACGGCATGTGGCCACAACCGCCCCACGAAACCGGCTGGAAGAACACCCGCCTCGGCAGCAACCGGAGCAACAGGCGCAGTCTCTGCCGGAGCGTAATCCGGCTCGGTCTCTGCGTCAGGGGTAACAGGTGCTGACTGACCGTTATCCACTGCGCCGACCGACCGACCAGCCGGCGGCACGATCTTGCCAATCTGCATCAGCATGACGTCAGCCAGCCCCAGCCCTCGACTCTGCGCGACCTTTTGCGCGACCTGCTGGTCAAATATTTCCGTAAAGGTACGCGTTTCCTGGCTGTCGAATGGCCCGTCCTGCGGTAATGTCTGCCGCATGGAGCGCAGCATCATCTGCATGAAATACGCTTCGAACTGGCTGGCGGCCGCCTTGACCGCCTCCCGGGTCTGTCCCTTGGCGCCTAGCGCATGCAGCGCATCCAACCCTTGCGGGTTGATCGCGAGCGCATTATCCAGAGGAGAAGCATATGCCACTTAAATAATCTCCAGGTTGGCTTTCAGGGCCCCTGCCGCCTTCATCGCCTGCAGAATGGCGAGCAGATCCTGCGGGCTTGCACCCACGGCATTCAATGCCTTGACCACTTCACCCAGGGATGCACCTGAACGCAGCATGACCAGCTCCCCCTTCTTCTCCTTGATGGAAATTTCCGCCTGATCAGCCACCACCGTCTGCCCCTGTGACAATGCGTTTGGCTGGCTGACGAGCGGCTCGCTGCTGATGACAACCGACAGACTGCCGTGCGCCACGGCCACGGTATCCAGCATGACTTCTTTGTTCATGACGATGGAGCCGGTGCGGGCATTGAGAATGACACGGGCAATATCTTCGCCGGGCGAGACTGACAGGTTTTCGAGCCGGGATAAAAATGCGACCCGCTGCGAACTGTCCGCCGGTGCCGCAACCCGCACCAGACGGCCATCGACAGCGGAGGCAGTACCAGGACCGAAATTGCGGTTGATGGTTTCCACCATGCGGGTCGCCGTGGTGAAGTCACTGCTGTTCAGTTCGAAATTGACAAAATCACCCTGACCGAGAGACGTCGGCACCATGCGCTCGACCGTGGCGCCCGCCGGGATACGCCCTACACTCAGCTGATTGACCTGTACACTGGACCCCCCCGATGATGCTCCTGCTCCGGCCACCAGCAAGTTGCCCTGCGCCATTCCGTAAACCTGATTGTCGGCACCCTTGAGCGGCGTCATGAGCAGCGTGCCCCCGCGAAGACTCTTGGCATTGCCGATGGATGACACTGTCACGTCGATCGTCTGACCGGCCTTGGCGAATGGCGGCAGATTGGCCGTCACCACGACCGCCGCAACATTTTTCAATTGCAGGCTGGTACCGGGCGGAATATTCACCCCCATCTGGCCCAGCATACTGATGATGCTACTGACAGTGAACGGAGTCTGCGTGGTCTGGTCGCCGGTACCGTCAAGTCCGACCACGATTCCGTAGCCCGCCAACTGGTTGTTACGTACCCCCTGCAGCGTGGCGATATCCTTGATTCTGTCCGCATGGGCCTGACCGGACAGCATCAGGACGGCGAACAGGACACGCGCGATGATTTTCATGTCAGCCCCTTATCAAAACGGTAGCAAGGCAACAAAGAAACGTGACAGCATGCTGATGATCTGCGAGGTGTCCATACGCTGCTTCTCCTTGCTTTCGATCCGTGCGTCGGCCAGCTGGGTCGAGTTCACGGTATTGGCACTGGTGATATTCATCGGGTTGACAACTCCGGACAACCGCACAAATTCCGTGCCTTCATTAACCGCCAGCTGTTTTTCACCACTCACCATCAGATTGCCGTTGGCCAGCACCTCGATGACCGTCACGGTGATTGTTCCGCTGAAGGCATTGCTGTTGGTGCTGTCTTCCTTGTTGGCGCTTTTCAGCGACGAATTTGCGGTAAAGCTGGTGTTGAGATTGCTGGGTGCCGTGGCCGTAGCCGAGTTGTTCGGCAACACTCCAAACGGAAGCTGCCTCGGGGTATAACCCAGTATGGTCGGGGTTCCGACCGTCACGGCGGCAGAGCCTGTCCGGCTGTCGGAGCCGTCGGATTTACGGTTGGCCGAGGTTTTCTCGACCAGGTTGACCGTGATCGTATCCCCGACAAATCTTGCACGCCGGTCTTCGAACAGCGGGCGGCTGTTTGCCACATGATAGATGGCACCGTCACCCTGGGCAGTCACCGCAGGAGGATTGGGGCGTATCGTCATCGGCTGGCGAACGCTGGTGGAAGGATCCGTATTGCAACCTGCCAGCAGCATCACGCCGGCAATCCACAAACCAATACGTAGCAGGTTCATTTCAAGTCTCCTTACAACTGCGTCAGTCTCTGCAACATCTGGTCCGAAGCCTGAATGGCCTTGGAATTGATTTCGTAGGCACGCTGCGCCGTGATCATGTTGATCAACTCCTCGACCACATTCACATTCGAGGTCTCGACAAATCCCTGCTGCATGTTACCCATGCCATTGGCAGCGGCATTGGCCGTATTGGCCGTTCCGGACGCGGTGGTTTCGAGATAGAGGTTATCGCCGATGCTTTGCAAGCCGGCCGGATTGATAAAGCTGGTCAGCTGGATCTGGCCCAGCGTCGTTGCGGTACCGGTCGAGTCTGTCGACGACACCGTGCCATCCTTGGCAACCGACAGCGTCACGGTACCGGTCGGTACCGTGATTTGCGGCTGCAGCACATCGCCATTGACAGTAACGACCGTACCTTCGCTGTTCACCTGGAAAGCTCCATCACGGGTATAGGCCAGCGTTCCGTCAGGCTGCTGAATCTGGAAAAAACCCGAGCCGTTGATCCCCAGATCGAGCGAGTTGCCCGTTTGCTGGAGATTGCCCTGAATGAAGATCCGTTCGGTGGCCACCGGACGCGCACCGGTTCCCAACTGCAAACCGGTTGGAATCTGGCTTTGTTGCGAGGCCTGCGCACCCGGTTGACGCATGGTCTGGTAGATCAGATCCTCGAATATGGGACGGGATTTCTTGAATCCGTTGGTACTGACGTTGGCCAGATTATGCGAAATGACGTCGATGTTGGTCTGCTGTGACTCCATCCCGGTCTTGGCTATCCAGAGCGATCTGAGCATGGTTGGCTACCTTTAAAATTAAGCGGAAAGGCTCATGATCTGAGCCGCACGGCCGGCGTTGTCATCCGCCTTCTTGATCAACTGCATCTGCATGTCAAAGTAACGCGACTGCTCGATGATGCTGACCAGCGTATCCACCGCGTTGACATTGCTGGACTCCAGCACGCCGGAAGCCAGATTGACGCCTGCATCCGCCTCCGCCGGCTGGTTGTTTTTCTGACGGAACAGGCCATCGTCCCCGCGCACCATGTCAGCATCGGCCGGATTGACCAGCTTGATGCGACCAATCGAGGTCATCGCGTTGTACTGGCCGTTACTGAGCACCGTCACCGAACCATCCTTGCCGATGGTCAGCTCGGAATTTTCCGGCACGGCAATCGGTCCGCCATCCCCCAGGACAACCTGTCCATTGCTCGTGGTCAGGACACCTGCCGCGTCGATCTGAAGACTGCCATTCCGCGTATAGGCTTCCGCACCTTTGGCATCCCGCACCGCGATCCAGCCGCGACCGTGCACTGCCACATCAAGCGGGCGGCCCGTCGTATGCAAGGTACCGGAAGCCAGGTCGGCATTCGGCGTGGTTTCGACTGAAAACGCCCTGGTCGGCGTACCCGGGCCAAATACCGGCAAGGCACGAAAAGCCACGTTCTGTGCCTTGTAGCCGTTGGTGGAAACGTTCGCCAGATTGTGTGCCGTCACTTCCTGTCGATACAGGCTGTGCTTGGCACCATTCATTGCGAGGTAGAGGAGACGGTCCATTTCAGTGATCAGCCATTAGCCTTAGCGCAGATTCACCAGCGTCTGCAGCACCTGATCCTGCGTCTTGATGGTCTGCGCATTGGCCTGATAGACCCGCTGCGCCGTGATCATGTTAACCAGTTCAGCGGTCAGGTCCACGTTGGAATCCTCCACCGCTGACGCCTGAAGCACGCCATGCTGACCGTCCGCACCCGGAGTTCCAATCAAGGCCGGACCGGAAGAGGATGTCTCCACCCACTGATTATTGCCGATGGCCTGCAGGCCCTGCGGATTAGCAAAACCGGCCAGCACCACCTGCGCCAGGTTCCGCGACAAGCCATTGGTATAGCGCCCCACCATGACACCATCGGGCGAAATGCTGAATCCGGACAATTTGCCCAGACTGTAGCCATCCTGACGCAGCGTGTTGACCCCAAACGAGCCCCCGTACTGACTGGTCCCGGAAAAGTCGACGGCAAACGAACCAGCAGCCACTCCGCCGGCAGGCACGTATTCGGTTGCCGCAATCGTTTGCGTCAACGGCATCACCGTCGTTAATTTTCCGCTGCTGTCAAACACCAGCTGACTCGGTGTCAGGCCGGCAGTGACATCGGTTGACGTTCCCGCCGTATCCACCACCGTGGCATGCAAATCCCAGGTGTTGGCCGCGGCATTCTTGACGAAGTAGAGCGTATAGGTGTGCGGATTACCGAGGCTGTCGTAGACCGCCAGCGAGGTGGAATCGTTAAAACTCGCGGGATCGACAGGGCTGAACGGCGCCACTGTAGGTACCGATTTGCGCGAATCGAGATTCAGCATGGCCGTAATACCGGGCACCCCGGTGGTTGAGGAACCGGTCGCCAGAGGCGGCACATCGGAGCGATCCAACTGCAATGGCATCGGACTGCCGGTCTGAATAATCCCGTTAACGGCAGGAAAACCATTCAGCCGCAAACCGTCGGAATTGACGATGAAATCGTTCTTGTCAAACTGGAACTGGCCGTTCCGCGAGTAAGTCACGGTACCCGCCACATTGGACATCCGGTAAAAACCACCCCCATTGATCGCCACATCGAGCGCATTGCTGGAAGAAGTGATGTTGCCCTGGGTGAACTGCTGCAGCACGGTGGAAACCTTGGCTCCCAGACCGACAGGCGCCGCACCCGCTCCCTGCAGAGATGCTGCAAAAACGTCAGCAAACTGCGCCTGACCGCTCTTGAAGCCGACGGTGCTGGCGTTGGCCACGTTATTTCCGATCACATCGAGATTTTTCGATGAAACATTGAGCCCACTCAAACCTTGCTGAAAACCCATTTTATTTTCTCCTTACAGAATCTGACGTATTGCGCCGAAATCGACCAACCCCATTCCCGACACGCTTAGCGCCGGACCCACCTTGTCCATGAGCACACTGTTCACTTCTCCGACCGCCAGGCCGACCGGCGAGACGCTCTTGCCGCCAGTCGTTGCGTCGACGCGGAAGCTGTAGTTGCCGTCCGGCAGCACGTTGCCCGCCGCATCCTTGCCGTCCCAGGCAAATACGGATACACCGGCATCTTTCTTCCCCATATCCAGCACCCGGACCAGACCGCCCGACTGATTGAACACATTCACCTTGACGCTGTCGGCCGCCACCGGAAGATCGACCCCGCCCGCCGAGGCCCCGCCCACAAGCCTGAGAAAGTCGCCGGGCGCCAGCACGCTGTGGCCGATCATGCCAACCGCCTGGAATGCCTGCGCCTGCGTAAATGCCTGCAAGGTCTGGTTAAGCTTCTCGATCCCACTTACCGTACTGATCTGCGCCATCTGCGTTGTCACTTCAGCGTTATCCAGCGGGTTGAGCGGGTCCTGGTTTTTCATCTGGGTCACCAGCAGCTTGAGGAATCTGTCCTCCTGCGAACTGGAGGCCGCCGGCGAGGCCGGGGTTCCCGATTTATCTGCTGTTGCCACACCTGCGGTCGAGGTAATCACTTAGGTTCTCCTAACCAGTTACTGACCCAGGGTCAGCGCCTTCTGAATCATCATCTTCGCCGTATTCATCATTTCCACATTCGCCTGATACGAACGCGACGCCGAAATCATGTTGGCCATTTCTTCCACCACATTCACGTTGGGCATGGTGACGTACCCCTGCGCATCGGCATAAGGATTTTTCGGGTCGTACACCATCTTCATCGGCGACGGGTCATCCACCACTTTGGCCACCCTGACGCCGGCCACCCCCTTGGGCATGGCCGCATTCAGCGGCGTCGCCTCGAACACCACCTGCCTGGCCCGATAGGGCTGCCCGTTTGATCCGGTCACACTGTCGGCATTGGCCATGTTGCTCGCGACTACATTCAGCCGCATCGACTGCGCCGTCATGGCGGACCCTGCAATATCAAAAACGTTGAACAATGCCATTTATCAAGCCTTTTCCAGTGCCATTCTCATGGCCCGGATCTTGTCATTCATGAATTGAAGGGTCGTGGTGTATTGCAAGGCATTTTCGGTAAACTTCGCCTGCTCGATATTGAGGTCTACCGTATTGCCATCGATACTCGGCTGGGTCGCATTGCGATACATGGGCTTAACCCCCGCCAACACCGAACCGGAACCGCCATCCAGATGCCGGGGAGACGTCTTTGACAGCACCACACCGCCGGCACTCCCTCCTGCCATGGCCAGCGTCCTGGAAAAATCAATATCCATGGCCTTGTAATTCGGGGTATCCGCATTGGCGATATTGGACGCCAGCAACTGTTGCCGGTAGCCACGCAGTGCCAGCACCTTTTCATGCCCAGCAAACACGCCCCCAATCCCATTCAACATGAATATCCCCAAAAAATTCGCCCGGTCAGCAGTAAAAAGCATGGTCCGTGCCAATGGATATTTAATGTTTATTTTCATTTGGTTATATTTATTTTTACGCTTTTCCGATAGCTTGTGGCGGCAAGCGGTTGCCGCCACGGCAAACCCTGGCATGACGGCAAGCCACCCGTTCGATAGCGCGAGCATTTGGTTTCAATCACCCGCATATTTCTATGATTCTGTTGATTTTTTAAGATTTCATGCTAGAGTGGAAAATAACCGCTTAATATCGGACGCTACGTCATGACGCACAGCACACTCTCTGAACAGTTCGCCGCCTACAGCGTATGGCGCACCGGGCTGGTCGACACCCTTTGCGACTACCGCACCTGGCTGAACGAGCAGGAACTCAACGACGCCCAGATTGACTTGCGCATCCAGCACCTGCTTGACCGTCTGCGCGACGATAAACTCAATGTTGCATTCGTGGCAGAGTTTTCCCGCGGCAAGTCGGAACTCATCAACGCGATCTTTTTTGCCGATTATGGTCAGCGGCTGCTGCCTTCCAGCGCCGGACGCACCACCATGTGTCCGACCGAACTGCTGTATGACGAAACCAAGCCGACATCTCTGCAACTGCTTCCGATCGAGACACGCTCCACGGACGCCACCACCACCGAATACAAGCGCTACGCTGACGAATGGACCGTGTTCGAGTTCAACGTCGATTCCAGCGAGAGCATGATTTCCGCTTTTAAGGAAGTCAGCCGCACCAAGCGCGTTCCGGCCGAGGATGCCACCCGCTACGGGCTGTTTGATCCCGATGATCCGGACGATGCGATGAATCTCAATCCGGACAACACCGTAGATATCCCGTCTTGGCGCTACGCCATCATCAATTTTCCCCATCCTCTGCTGAAGCAGGGACTGGTTATTCTTGACACGCCGGGTCTCAATGCGATCGGTACCGAGCCGGAACTGACGCTCAACATGCTGCCCAACGCCCATGCCGTGCTGTTCATTCTGGCGGCCGACACCGGCGTCACCAAATCGGAAATAGATGTCTGGCGCCAGTACATCAGCGGAACCCGCTGGAAACAGAAGGGCCGGCTGGCCGTACTTAACAAAATCGATGGCCTGTGGGACGAACTCAAGAGCGAGAAGGAAATCGCCCGCGAGATCAACAAGCAACTGGCCACCAGCGCTGACCTGCTGGGCCTGCATCCCAACCAGATCTACCCCGTTTCGGCGCACAAGGGCCTGCTGGCAAAAGTAAACGAAGATGCGGCCCTGCTGGAAAAGAGTCGTTTGCCGGAACTGGAACAGGCGCTTTCGGATGAACTCATTCCTTCCAAGAAAGAAATCGTCCGCGACAATACCCAGAACGAAATCGAGGACCTGATCAACAATTCGGGGATTCTGCTGGAAGCGCGCATGCAGGGATTGATCGAGCAACTCGAGGAGTTGCGTGGCCTGCGCGGAAGAAACGAAGACGTTGTCGAGCACATGATGAACAAGGTCAAGATCGACAAGGAAAACTTTGAAAAAGGACTTCAACGCTTTCAGGCGCTGCGTAGCGTGTTTTCCCAGCAGGCCAACACTCTGTTCACCCATCTGGGCATGGAAGCGCTCAAGGTCGAGGTGACCAAAACACGTGAAGCCATGATCAGCAGCAACTTCACCAAAGGAATCCGGGGCGCCATGGATGCCTTTTTTGTCGAGCTCAAGAGCCGTCTTTTGAAATCCGACACCCAGATCGAAGAAATCAAGAACATGATGGATGCGATGTACCAGAAATTCTCGGAAGAGCACAACCTGCGCCAGGTCACGCCGCCGGCGTTTTCCACGTTACGCTACCAGAAGGAACTGGCCAAGCTCGAGCGTGCGTACAAGGAACATTTCGATACGCCACTGAACATGCTCACCAATGAAAAGATGACGCTGACTACCAAGTTTTTTGAAACGCTGGCCAGCCGTGTCATCCATGTTTACGAAGTCGCCAACCGCGACGTCGAAAACTGGCTCAAGGCCGTGATTGCGCCAATGGAATCCCAGGTTCGCGAGCACCAGATGCAACTGCTGCGGCGTCTGGAAAGCATCAAGCGCATTTACAAGGCAACCGATACGCTGGAAGACCGAATCAGTGAACTTGAAAATGTCGAGAAATCCATCCGTGGCCAGATGCAGGACCTGAAGATACTCAAACAGCACATCGGCAACGCCCTGGCCTTTGATCAGCAGCCCGAAGAATCTCAGGCCGCTGCATGACCCCGATTCTGCTTTACCTGTTCGGGCTGACGCTGTTATTTGTCGGTGTGGCTGCCGTCGGCATCCTCTGGGCCGTCAAGACCGGCCAGTTCGAGGACATGGAAGGCCCGGCGCAACGCATACTGATGGACGATGACGACCCGTTGATTCCGTTCAATTCGCCGCCGAATCATCCCAAAGCTTGACTTTGGCCCCGTTCAAACTAAAATTCGATACTGTCGTCTTTAATTTTTGAGGGTATAAAAATGGCAAATCTGTTCAGCTGGGAAAACGCTCCGATGACGGTCATCATCGCCCTGATCGCCTGGTCATGGATCAGCTTCTTGTCCGTCATTCTTGCGTAACGTCCGGATTAAAACAAAAAGGGCTGCCGCGGCAGCCCTTTTTATTGGGTTCACCCTGTCACGCAACCGCGATCAAGGCCTTCATTTTCTGCATCGCCTTCTGTTCGATCTGACGAATTCTTTCGGCTGAAACGCCGAATTCTGCCGCTAATTCATGCAGGGTGGCGCCGCCATCATCCTGCAACCAGCGAGCCTCCACCACACGACGACTCCGCTCATCCAGCGTAGCCAGCGCATGCTTCAAACCGTCATACTGCAACACCTCGATTTCACGCTCGGCCAATTCGACCGAAGGTTCCGGACGATGGTCCTCCAGGTAGGCGATCGGACTGTAAACATCCTCATCATCGTCGTTGCCATGTGACTCCATCGGAATATCGGAACCGTTAAAGCGCGACTCCATCTCGATCACTTCTTCCGGCTTGACCTTCAGCTCGTGCGCAATTTCCTGCACTTCGTCCGGATGCAGGGAACCACTGTGGGTTTTCATGCTGCGGAGATTGAAAAACAGCTTGCGCTGTGCCTTGGTCGTGGCGATCTTCACCATGCGCCAGTTGCGCAGGATAAACTCGTGAATCTCGGCCTTGATCCAGTGCACGGCAAACGACACCAGCCGAACGCCCCGCTCGGGATCAAAACGCTTGACCGCCTTCATCAGCCCGAGGTTGCCTTCCTGGATCAGGTCCGCCTGCGGCAGGCCATAACCGGAATAACCGCGGGCAATGCTGACCACCAGACGCAGATGGGACAGAATCAGCCGCTTGGCCGCCTCAAGATCGTTATCCCGTTTGAGTCTGATCGCCAGGTCATGCTCCTCCTCCGCGCTCAGGACAGGAAACGCCTTGACCGCCTGGATATAGGATTCCAGGCTGCCCGTAGGCACCAGCATGGGTAATGAAAGTGTCTGGCTCATCTCAAGTATCCTCCCTCATGAAGCAATTTTAGCACTCACCTTTAGAGAGTGCTAGCGGGAGAAAGTTCAATGACTAAAAAATCCCGGCGAACTGTCAGGGATTAACCGCGGCCGGAGGAGTGCTGGTTTGCTTGGGCTTCATGCACCCTGCGATAAATGCGCTGCGGGCGTCTCCGCTCAGTTGCTGGTCATTGGCCTGTTTGGTGCAGTCACGCATCCGCTGATCCCGGCTCTTGTGCGGATTGGCCTTGACGGCTTCGGCAGCGAAAGCACCGGTCACCATCATACTCAGGGCTAGGGTAATCAAAGTCTTTTTCATGATGTCTTTCTCCTTGTAAAAATTGATATGAATCACATTGCATTCTGGTGCCGTATGTCTTCCGGCACGACCCACTCCGGCGCCTCGCAGGCCTTCGCATCTGTGCACATCGGTACCAGATAGGCTCCGTGCGAGGCAAAGCGCTGGCCCGGTCCGAGCGTCATCCGCGGATAGGCCGTAACGCCTCTGCGCTTCATCATTTCCTGTATGTCCACCTTGCCCGGCGCCGGCATCGATGGCATGACGGCTTCATCCGCCATGGTGTCGGGGGCGGGTGATTTCGCTGATGATGGGCGGCGCCCGCCACCGCCCATCATCATGGACTGGATCTCCTCCTGCACCTGCATGGATTCGCGCATGGAAAGCGTCGATTCCGCACGTTCGATCAGATAATCCGTGTGCAGGTTGTTCAGCATGCTCGTCAGCATGGTCGCCATCGAATGCGCGGCGTAATAAGCTTCCGACTGCATTTTTTCGTCCACGATGTCCAGGTTACGGTACCTTGCCCACCCTTTGAAACGGGTGAGGTTGGCGGCACGCATGGCCGGCAGTTCCAGGCGCTGCACCAGCTGGACCTTGCCTTTCCAGGTTTCCGGCAGCCCCGTATCCTCCAGATTGCACAACGCGGCAGAGACAAAAGCGGATGACGGCGCGGCGTGTTCCGCAGCCGCCTGTATGGCCTCGCAGCCGCTCCAGAACACCACGGCATCCTGCTTGCCCAGCCCCTTGATGGCCGATGCCAGCTGTTCCGGCTGGCCGGCATCCCAGGTCAGGGACTGCACGGCCACCTGATTGCCTAATGCCTGTTTCAGAACATCAGCTGCACCCCGGGCACGCACATCGTCCGCCACCACCTGCAGCACCTTGCGTGGCGGTTTGGAGGCCGCATTCAGGCGTTGTGCAACCACCTTGGCCTCCAGCGCCATGCCCTCGGAAAAATACAGACTGTAGGCACTGCTGGCAGCGTTGGCCGGCACCAGGTCCACGCTGGGAAACCAGCAGGCCACCCGGCTGCGCTCACAAAAATCCTGCACCGGCTGCCAGTTGTCCAGCCCCAGCCCAGAAAGCACGGCAAACGCCGGTTGCTGTTGCTGCCAACGATCCAGTTGGGCAGCCCAGGTGTCGCTCGGACCACTGAGTTCGCGCACTTCCAGCGTCCACTTGCGACGGGTTTTCAAACGGCGCTCAATCGGTGGAATCTTCTGGCGCTGGCCGGAATGGACATTCACGTTGTGCTGGTTGAGCATTGCGTTCAAAGTATCCAAAAAAGCCTTGCGGCGTTCCGGCGTCACGCCCGGCGCGATCACGGTGGCAAGATGTACCTGCTCATGCGTCACGCCCGGCGAGGGTTGGGTCGACAGCGTGCGCAGATACGCAGACAGCGCGGCCACCTCGACATCGCTCAGGGCATAGCGCGGCATCAGCGGGTTCATGTCGCGCCCGGTCAGATGCTTGCCCAGACGTACTGCATTGGCAAAGCCTGCGTCGTCATACGGTGCGTGGGGCACGGAAAAGCCTGGCTCGAAACGACGATCCTGCCGCACGACCACCGGTTCGCCCGTGCCGAAAATGGCCCGTCCGGTAATCGGCGGGATGATCTCGTTGCCTTCCACACTGCCCAATCCACTGGCTCGGTGGCAGGCCACGCAGGCAGCATCCTTCCCCGTCAGCGGGGTCCCTTCGCCGCGTTGCCCATGCACTCTTCCACCTTCTGGCAACACACCATCCAGATAGATGCGACGCCCGATTTCAAGCAGATTGGCCTCCGCTCCCGATACGAAAAGGGGGAACAGCATCAAGCCCAGCGCGCACAGCCGCGATAAAGAAATGTTGAACATAAATGGCTTGATCGTACCAGACTCACAAACTCCATGGCTCTTCCGATGCGTTCTGCATCAGTCAAGCCATGGAGCCCATGGTTACCTGGTCTTGGACGTATAGACTGCCGACCAGCCCGAGACGGGGATTGTCACCGCCGAATTGATGGCCCTGACTTGGTACGAATAAGTCGTCTTCATCGTCAGTCCAGTATCGGTGAACTTGGTGTTATTCAAGCCGTTGACTCTGGTGGGCAGAATGGTCCAGACACCCGAAGTCGCCGTACATGCCGTTGCCGGAGCAACCGGTGTGCAACGCTGGATTTCGTAGCCAGTTGCCAGTACAGAAGTCGTCTGCTGCCACTGGAACGAGATCGAATTGACGGTATTGATCCCCGACGCCTGTAGCTGACTAATCTTGGCCAGTGTAGATGCCGTGATCACGTTCGCCGTGCTCGCCGGACCCTGAACCAGGCCGCTGACTGCCTTGACCTGATACTGATACAGCGAATTGGCGACAGCCGAGGTGTCTGTATAACTCGCCAGATTGGGAGCCAGGACCGAAGCTGCCAACGGCAGGTTTGCCGGAACACCCCAGGTAATCGCACCGGTAGTCTTGTTGACTGTACCGGCAGCACGCTGCACTACATATCCGCTTTCAGCCGTCGAGGCATCACCCCAGTTGAGCGAGACCGACAACTTGGTGGTCGCGGTTGCCGGGTTATAAAGCACTCCCAGGCCAGTTGGTGCTAACAGTTCGGCGGGGGTAGTAATTGCAACCGGTACGCCGGCATTATTGACAAATCCGGTTCTAGTTGCTGAAACGCGGAATGTATAGGCAACACCTGGGTTCAATCCTACGACCGTTGCAATACTAGTATTGGCTGCCGCGGGCGCTCCAGGGGTCCAACTAGCGCCACCATCGGAGGAGTATTCGACGACAAATCCTTCCTCGTTACTGGATTGATCAATCCAAGACAGGTCGACGCTACGTGGCGTTGCATTGGTAATACTCAGGCTGGCAGGAGCAGCGGGCTGCTGCTTCACGAGGAACGGAACTCCCGAAGGGGTCTCACCAGATTTAGGTGTGCCATCGGCATTAACCGTTGCCTGATTGACGGAATAAACCTCGTATTCGTAGTCGGTATTAGGCTTGAGCGCTTCAGCATCCGTTAGAGTAGTCTCATTGGCACGCGTGTTGACGCCCGCCATGATCAGTTTCTCGGTTGTTGCGACATCCATGCTACTGTTGGGGACGGGGAGGCCATTAGCCATTTCAGTTCGGACAACGCGAAAGCCGATTTCGTTGGCATCATTCCCCTTTGTTGGTTTTGGTGGGTTAGATGCATCCACACCACCGGCTGGCGTTGGGTCGTTCCAGGTGATCACGCCATTACTAACACTGACATTTTTGGGCGCAAGCGGTACTCCGATATTCGGCAGGAACACCAGCGGACGCATCAGGTCGTTTTCTTCATGACCCAGAATATGGCAGTGCCAGACGTATTCCCAGCCAAAGTTCTGCAAGGTGTTGCTGACGGTCTTAGGCGAGCCATCGATCAGACTGAATTGCTGGAAGGCCAGCGGTGCGGTAACACCAGCAGGATATGGCAGAGAATTATTGATCTGCGTGTCAACAGGCAACGTCGGATCCAGCAAACGCACGCTGTCCGGCAGGCCGAATGGTAGTTGCGGTGTCTTGGGTTGAAGCGCGACGAGGGTGTCCTGCAACGGCCAGTGCTGCACGGTTTCTTTCCAGCCCTTCTCGGATTCAAGCGGGGGAATGAGTTTGGTCGTACCATGTTCAATGCGGCCCAGCACCTTGACGTTGAACAGGTGGAAGTGGATGGGGTGGTTATCCGCATCGATGTTGCGGATGCGCCAGACTTGCAACTGGCCATCACCGACGATCTCGGACGCCTCGTCGATATAGGCCAGTGGTGTTTCAGCGCCAGCCGTCAACTTCAGGTCCGTTGCAAAGTTCGCGATCAACCGGCCAAAGTTGGGATCAAAATCAGGCTTGATGATCTTGGTCTGAATAGGATTTGCCGAACCAGCCGCAGTAGAGTAGGTCTGCGAGCCGATAGTGACACTAACATTCCCTTGAGTATCTATAGTCGGCAAGGCCCCCTGAGTAATATCCGCATCCGCGCTGGCAGCATAGGCTTTAGGCAGTTCGGATTGCAGCGTGGCAAGGTCGAAATTATTGGTCGGGGTTACATCAGCCACCTTGATCTGCATCACGGTACGAGTGTTGGGGCCGTAGCCGGGCAGCGTTTTGGGTGCACCGCCGATGGCGGTCTGATCCGGATTGTCGGTGTAGTAGTCGTAGCGGCTGTCACCGCCGGGGATGGGGGCCGGAGTATCGTTATAGAGGATCAGCGTCTTGCCTTTGTAGGCGGAGAAGTCGATCACGGTATCGCCACGCTCGGCGCCGCCCAGATAGAATCCGCCACTAATCACTTCACCGCCGATCACTTGTCCGGTGGTGGCATCGGTGACGGTTGGTGTCAGGCTGATCGGGGCCGGGGTGTGGACCTTGGGATTTGGTAACAGGCCAGCTTCATTGCCGAACTGGACAATGTCTGGCCCGGCATTGCGTGGATCAGGTACGCCACCCGGACGATTGTCGCTGGGAACAGTCACTGGTTTAATCGTGCCGTCTGGTAGAGTTACGTCATATGAAGTGCCATCCGCAGGCACCATGGCCACTTCGGTTTGGAGTCCGTCTGCCCGATTTTCAGCCATCCACAGCGACAGGTTCCAGTAACGGTCGTTGGCACCGTTGAGGAAGCGCACGCGGTAGGCCTTGGGATCGACCGTCAGGGTTGGGTAGGCCACGCCGTTGACCAGTGGAGTGTCGTTGTAGGCTTCCGGGGTGGTCGATGCCTTGCTGACGCTACCATCCAGGTAAGGTGAGCTTAGGCCATATTCCCCATTGGTCAGGAACATGGCACCTACCGTATTGGCCCAGGTCGGATCGGTCGGGCCAAAATCCCAGCGGCCAGCGGGATTCTCAACCAAGGTGCCGCCCTTGTTCAGAATATTAGGTTCGTAGACGTGCGGGAACCACATGTCGCCGGGCTTGCCCCATTTGAAGGTATCCCACTTGGCATCCTGAGTGGCAATGTCGTTCGGAACGAAGGTCTTGTCCTGGATGATTAAGGGAATCTGATCGAGCAAGCCATTGGGGAGTGCCTTATTGATGCCAAGTGTGTTTGGTTCCCCGAGAAGGCCCAGTTCAGCTTCGTCGATGATCAGGTAACCTGCGGCTTCACCGGCATAGGCATTCTGGCGGGTGAGGCCGAAGGTATGGTCGTGGTACCACATCAGGCGCGCGCTCTGGTCGTTGGGCCAGAAAATAGTCTGGGCGCCATCGCCAGGATCCGGCATGTCCGGCACGTTGGTCAGGCGGTCGCCTTTCTTGTTCGGATTGGCATCGCCCACGGCGCCGAACCACTGGTGCGGCGTGCCGTCGCTGATCCACGGAGAATCGCCGCCATGCAGGTGGATGGCGACGCGGTTTTGCGGAAAGGAGGTGTCTGCGCCCGGCAGACCAGTATCCACCGGCAGGAAGTGATCACCGGCTGTGCCCGTGGGCAGGAAGTTCATCATCTTGATGCGTACTGGCGTGCCCTTGGTGGTGACAATGATGGGGCCGAGGTAGTGCGGCTTGTCATAGGCATAGACCTGCTCTGTAGTCGGATTTCCTTGCTTGTCCGGCCAGAATATCTTGTTGGTAGACGGCGAACCATCCGGATTCGGGTAAAACAGTGGTGTCGCGTCAGTCGGCGGGGTCGTACCTTGTGGATACAACTGTACATAGCTGCGTTGCAGAGTGGGCTTCTGCAAGTCGCTGTGCATGCGTTGTGCGTGCTGCACCACGCCGAGCACGTAATAGTTGGAGCCGGGGTAGACATCAGTGCCATCGGCTTTCTTCTCAGGTGAGGCCAGCGGGATGTATTCACCGGTAGTGCCGTCAGCAAAAGTGTTTTTTCCTGCCGCCGTCAGTCCAGGCAGCGTATCCACAAACTTGCGCAGCAGCGGGCTGTTGGCATAGTACGTCGGGATGGCCGCAGAACCGTCAGTGCAATAGGTGCCGGCAGGTCTGTCATACGCAGGTGTGACTGTTGCAACTGTTGTGGTTTTGCACTCCATCACTCCGGCATTAGAAATTGGAGTAATGGCTGGATCCTGACATACATAGACCGGTTGTGCGGGAGTTGAAGCAGTACAGTTATTATTGACGTCAGGTGTTAACGCTGGATCGGTGCAGGTATAACTACCAATCGTTGCCGGAACGGTTTGGACACAAGTCGTACCAGACAATGTTCCAGTTCCAGCCGTACAATTATAAGTGACCGGGATAGCAGTTATGGGAAAAGGAGTTGGTGTGCTGTTATCCGTACAGACAAAGCCCGGGCCGGCAACCGCCGCCGGAATGCCGGAGATGGTGCCCAACGCGAACATCACGGCCAGCGAAACCTTGCTCAGCCTGATGTTGGTTGCATTGTTAGCAGCTTTACGATTTTTGTTTTCTTTTTTCATGACAAGTCCCCTTGACTCGAATACCTAAAGTTTTATCAACACGCCCTGAAGGCCTTTCCCCCTTGGCCCAGAGCTGCATGTCCAGCCATTCATTACGCAGTACGTCGAACTTATTGAATTGTAAGTAATACCCCTGCCATGTTTAATGTAACAACAGGTTAGCTAACGGTTAGCTCCAGTTAGAATATTTATTAGAATCTAGTTGCAACCATATGAATTAATTCACTTGTGATGTCAGTAAACCATTCTCACATCGTGTTAAGCCCAAACCTGCCAACCTAAGAAACACGACTGTTAGTCCCGCCCGCTCTCCAAGGCAAGGCGATTCAGCACGCCAAAGACCAACCAATCGCGCGTTTGCGCTGATAGTGAATTGAGGCCTTATTCTGGATGGAACAGATTCGTCTTGAAATCAGCTGAACTACTACTATTTAGATGGTGTAAAACCCTACCTTTGATCCCGTCCGTAAGCGCACGCTGACCTGAAGCTCTATCCGATACGCCCGATTTTGGGTAGTAGTAACCCGTAGCGAAAAGTAGGGTAACGCCCCATACCTGATACGCGCCTGTTTACGTATCCTTGCGCCATAACATCAAATCATTGGGTGCAGGGGTGGTTTACAAAAATTCTCATCAATTTGACGCTAAAACGCTTGAGCTGATATACGGCTGTCTGGATCGGGTGCTGGGCAGTGTGGTATTCACTGGTTCCCCGCGCCTGCAGCGATTCTTTCAGTATCTGGTAGACAAGTTTCTGTCGGGGGAATCCAGCAACCTCAAGGGATATACCATCGGGGTGGAAGTGTTTGATCGCGGGCCCGGTTTTGACCCGTCCGTCGATTCCATCGTCAGAACCGAATCAGTCCGATTGCGCGCCAAGCTGGATGAGTATTACCGGGGTGAAGGATGTGACTGCCCTTACCGCTTCAAATTTGTCAAAGGGGGGTATTCCATCGAAGTGGTCGCCATGGAGCGTGAGTTCACATCCGACGACAACGAGAAACTGCCCTTGCCCATTCAGCCGGTCAGCAGCAGAAACGTGGCGCCTGGCAGCAAGCCTGTGCTGGCGGTATTACCTTTTTCCCACTACAGCGCCGATCCGGAGAATATGCACTCCACATTTTTTTCGGATTCCATTCCCGACAGCCTGATTCTGGAGTTGTCCAATGCGCCCGGCCTGACGGTGATTTCCAGACAATCTTCTTTTGCCTTCCGCAACCAGAATCTCAGGGCGGATGAAATCGGAGAACAGCTGGGAGCACGCTATCTGCTGGACGGAACGGTGCATCGCCATGGCTCAAGAGTCAGAATAATGGTACAACTGGTCGACACTGCGACTTCCGGATGCATCTGGGCCGAGCGATACGACCGGGAAAACAGGAACACTTTCGAAGTGCAGGACGAAATTGTCAAAAATGTGATAAGAATGCTGAACATCAAGCTTCTGCCGCCCGATCCGGCACGGAGCGCATCGCATGGAACGATCAGCACTGAGGCCTATGATTGCTTTATGCGCGGGCTGGAACTGCACTGGATATACACACAGGACACCATGGCCGAAGCCATCAGGCTTTACGAGGAAGCATTGGCACATGACCCCGACTATGCTCTGGTGTATTCCTGGCTCTCGCGAGCCCTGACCTTTCAGTGGATCATGGGCTGGGAGGACAGGGATCACTGCCTTGATCTGGCTTATCAGCATGCCAGAAGTGCCATTCAACTGAACAAGTATTTACCGAATGCCCATATGGCGCTCGGCTGGGCAGAGCTATGGCGCGGAAACGGACCGGAGGCCATCGCCGCCTGCCGTCACGCGGTTTCCCTGGATCAGAACAGTGCCGAAGGGTTGATGTTTCTGTCGATCTGCCTGTCTGCTTCCGATCAGGGCGATGAAGCTCTGAGATATATCAAAATGGGGATGTGGATTACTTCGAACCCCAGTCCTTTCCATTATTTTGCGCTGGGGCTGGCCCACTGCGCCCTGAGACAGTTCAACCTTGCAGAATCGGCATGGAAACAAGGGTGCGAACTGGACAGCAACTTCGTTATCAACCATTACTACTGGATGATGCTTCATTTCATGATGAGTCTGGATCAGGAGTCCTTCAGCAGGCAACTGAAGCTGATCTATGCCCTGGGAGGTGATATTCCGCAGATTCGCGAGCCCTGGCTCGATCCGGCCATCAAGCAGAAACATCTGCCTCAGGTCAGGCGTGAAGTGCGGCAAGCGACCCCGGAACAGATTCCCGCTGTTTCGGCATTACCAAAACCGAGGCGCACTCCGCCATCTCCCGCCATCGTGAAAGCTGCTGCCTAGCAATCCCCGTAGCTCCGCCCCTTACCCCGCCATTTCAAATCGAAGGCACAGGCTTGCAGTTCAATTTCTGCTAGCGCATTATGCTGGATGATGAATTAAGTTCACGAACGGCGGGGAGAAATCGATGGAAGATGTAGTCATTGTGGCTGCGGCAAGAACCGCAATCGGCAAGTTTGGCGGGGCGTTCAATCAGGTGCCAGCAGTGGACCTGGGGGCCGCAGTTATCCGTGCTCTGCTGGAAAAAACCGGTGTCCGCGGCGATCAGATCAGCGAGGTGATCCTGGGGCAGGTACTGACCGCGGGACTGGGACAGAATCCGGCTCGTCAATCCACTATCAAGGCCGGTCTGCCACAGACCGTCCCGGCCATGACCATCAACAAGGTGTGCGGTTCCAGCCTGAAGGCGGTTTCGCTGGCCTCGCAGGCGATCCGTTGCGGTGATGCCGATATCGTGATTGCCGGCGGACAGGAAAACATGAGCATGTCGGGCCACGTGCTGAACGGTTCGCGCAACGGCTTCCGCATGGGTGATGCCACGCTGGTCGACAGCATGATCATCGACGGGCTGTGGGACGTCTACAACGATTATCACATGGGCACCACGGCAGAGAACGTGGCCAGGAAATACGGAGTCAGCCGGCAGGATCAGGATGCCTTTGCCTGTGCTTCGCAAAACAAGGCGGAGGCGGCCCAGAAGGCCGGCAAGTTCAAGGACGAGATTGTTCCCTATGTGATCAAGAGCAAAAAAGGCGATGTCATTGTCGACACCGACGAGTACCCGCGCCATGGCGCCACGGTGGAATCACTGGCCGCTTTGCGCCCTGCTTTCGACAAGGAAGGCACGGTCACCGCCGGCAACGCCTCAGGCATCAATGACGGCGCGGCCATGGTGATGCTGATGTCGGCCTCCAGGGCAAAAGAACTCGGCCTTCAGCCCATGGCCAGCATCAAGGCCTATGCTTCTTCCGGGGTTGATCCGAGCATCATGGGCATCGGCCCCGTCTCTGCCTGCAACCTGTGCCTGAACAAGGCCGGCTGGACCAAGGACGACCTCGACCTGATGGAGATCAACGAAGCCTTTGCCGCGCAGGCCATTGCGGTCAACAAGGAAACCGGCTGGGACACCGGCAAGGTCAACGTCAACGGTGGCGCCATCGCCATCGGCCACCCGATCGGCGCCAGCGGAGCACGCATCCTGGTGACGTTGCTGCATGAAATGGTACGCCGTGATGCCAGGAAAGGTCTGGCATCTCTGTGTATCGGCGGCGGCATGGGCGTGGCGCTGGCGGTCGAGCGCTGAGTATTTCATCCAATCCTGAGGAGTAGTCAAATTGAGCAAACGTATCGCACTTGTTACCGGTGGCATCGGCGGCATTGGCACGGCAATCTGCCGGCAATTGGCCAAGGACGGTTGCACCGTGGTGGCCAATCATATCGCGCAGGAAACCGAGAAGGCACAAGCCTGGCTGGCGGAGAATCGTGCTGCCGGCTATGACGTCCATATCGCTGAAGGCGATGTTTCCAGCTTTGAGTCCTGCGCGGCCATGGCCGCCAGAATCAAGGCGGAAGTCGGAGCCGTGGATATTGTGGTGAACAACGCCGGCATCACCAAGGATGGCATGTTCAAGAAGATGCCGCTGGAAAACTGGATGGCCGTCATCAACATCAACCTCAACAGCGTGTTCAATGTCAGCAAACAGGTGCTCGACGACATGCTGGAGAAAGGCTGGGGCCGCATCATCAACATCTCGTCCATCAATGGGCAGAAGGGTCAGTTCGGCCAGACCAACTATTCTGCTGCCAAGGCCGGCATGCACGGGTTCACCAAGGCACTGGCACAGGAAACCGCGGCCAAGGGCATCACCGTCAACACGATTTCGCCCGGTTATATCGGTACCGAGATGGTGATGGCAATCAAGGAGGAAATCCGCAATCAGATTGTCGCCGGCATCCCGGTCGGCCGTCTGGGAAAACCCGAGGAAATCGCCAAGCTGGTGTCGTATCTGGCATCGGATGACGCCGCCTTCATCACCGGCGCCAACATCGCCATCAACGGCGGCCAGCACATGTTCTAGGGAAATCCCGGGCGGGTTACAAACCCAGATCGCTCAGCCCGGGATGATCATCCGGCCGCCTTCCCAGCGGCCATTTGAACTTCCGCTCGGCTTCCTTGATCGGCAGGTCGTTGATGCTGGCGTAGCGACGCATCATGAAACCCTGCTCGTTGAATTCCCAGTTTTCGTTGCCATAGCTACGGAACCACTGGCCGGAATCGTCATGCCATTCATAGGCAAAACGCACCGCAATCCGGTTTCCGGAACAGGCCCACAGTTCCTTGATCAGTCGATAGTCCAGTTCCCGCGCCCATTTTCTTTGCAGAAACTGGTGCACCTGATCCCGTCCGACCGGAAACTCCGCGCGATTCCGCCAGCGGGTATCTTCGGTGTAGACCAGCACGACCCGATCGGGATCCCGGCTGTTCCAGGCATCTTCCGCCATGCGAACCTTCTGGGTGGCCGTTTCTGTCGTAAACGGGGGAAGCGGGGGTTTGGTTTCCATCTGTGGCTCCTTTGGCTGGGCAAGTTGACAATACAACAGCATTCTAACGCCCAAATGACCAGGAGCCCGAAACGGGCTCCTGGTTGATCGTGGCAGTCGAGGTTACTTTTTTGACTTCTTGTCGGCAGATCGGGCCGCCGATGCCTTGGCTTTCACTTTGGCCGCTGGCTTTTTCTCCGCTCCAGCCTTGCTTTTCTTCGCCGGAACACCATCGCGCTGTGCCAGCCAGCCGGCAATGGCCGGCGCGAGTTCCTTCTGCGATCTCGAGCCGACGAATACGCCGATATGCCCTCCCTGGAATTCATACAGCGTCTTGTCCTCGCTGCCGACCAGATCGTTCAGCGGCTTGGTGGCCGCCGGCGGCACCAGATGGTCGGCCGACGCATAAATATTGAGCAGCGGCATGGTGATGCGCCTGAGGTTGACCCGATGTTCGCCAAGCATGAGTTCGCCCTTGGCCAGCTTGTTACCCTGGTAGCAATCCTTGACGAACTGGCGCAGACATTCGCCCGCCTGTCCGGGGCTGTCAAAAATCCATTTTTCCATGCGCAGGAAATTGAGCAGTTTGTCCTTGTCTTCCATCACGTCCAGCATGTCGATGTATTTCTTGATGTTGAGATTGAACGGCATCAGCATCAGGAAACCTTCGTTGAGAATGTCTCCGGGAATGACGCGGTAGTTATCGACCAGCGCATCGACATTCATGCATTTTGACCAGTTGAACAACAGCCCGTCGTTGGTGGCAAAGTCAACAGGGGCCACCAGGGTGACCAGATTCTGTACTTTCTCCGGATGCAGCGCGGAGTAGATGGCGGAAAAAGTCCCGCCCTGGCAGATGCCCATCAGGCTGACCTTGTCGCACCCGGCCTGGCTGCGTATGGCGTCCACGCAGTTGTCCAGATAGCCATTGATATAGTCATCCATGGTCAGGTACATATCGACCTTGGTCGGGTAACCCCAGTCGATGATGTACAGATCCAGCCCCAGTTTAAGCAGATTGCGGATGAAGCTGCGATCCGGCTGCAGATCGAGCATGTACTGGCGGTTGACCAGCGCGTAGACAATCATCACCGGCACGCCACAGGTTTGCGCGCCTTCGCGGCGATAGCGGTACAGCTTGAGCTTGTCTTCCTCATAAACCAGCTCCTTGGGCGCCGTGCCGACATCAATTTCGTCGATCTCGGTGAGAAACTCCGAGCCTTTGATCAGCTTGGTATTGAGTTCGCCCAGCTCCTTCATCATGGCCTTGGCGTCGAAAGCAGAAAACGGGGGGTTCATTTCCTCGGCTCCTTCATCTGCGATTCCAGTTTTTTCACCTTTTTGCGCAAGTCGTAAATCGTCTTGTACAGATCGTCCATCTCGGAGCGTAGCGCGATCGGCAGGTCGAACAGATGCATCTCCATCAGTTTGAAATAATGCTTGCGTGCGTTAAGACCTGCTTCCAGAACCGCACCCTTGAGCCGAGCAAATTCCTCGGTCTGGAACAGGTTGTAATAGGTTTTTTCATTGACGCTCACCCACAGATCCAGGAACTGGTCATAGCGATCGATCACTTCCCCCGCTTCGGCTTTCTGCTTCAGTTCGGCCACGACTTTTTCCATGGCTTCGAGTGCCGTCAGATACATTGCATGCTGGTATTCCGCATTTTTGGCCAGGTACACGGACATGTCGTCGACGCAGCGGGACATCAGTTCAAGTTTTTCGCGGTCCTTGCCCACCGCCGGCACGTGAAAACTCCGTCCGACCGTGCTGTCAAAAGCATTGAAAAGATTGTGAAACATTTTCATCAACGCCTCAGGATGGCCTTCGGCCAACTGCGGCAAGGTTTGCAGATTTTGCATCGTCGCATCCAGCCAGGGTTTGCCGAAATGCTCCGAGTTGCTGGCAAACTGGGATGAAAATTGCGTCATCTGCTGTTGCAACTGCGCCAGACCATCAGCGTCAAACTTGAACAGACTGTCCACCAGCGCCTTGATCTTGAGGGGATCCATGAAGTCCTTGTAGGCATCGGAATCCAGGGTATGGCTCTGCATGGCCTTGAACAGCGGTTGCCAGAGATCGAATATCTTCTGGAATGCCTGGGAACTGCCAAAGGTTTTATCCAGCGTATCTCTCAGCACACCGGCATCCGTGCTGGCAGACAAGGCGTCCTGCGCCATTTTTTGCCAGGCTTCGAACGGGTTTTGTACTGGTGGCTTTTCACCCTGATAAAATGCTTGCATGCGCTCGGACTGCTCGCGCAGTGCATCAAAAACCTGCTTTTGCGTTTTTATCCATGCGTTGAAATAATCGTTAGCGTTTTCCACGTCGGCTCCTTATCCCGTACCTCTCATCCCTCATGGGACGACCATCCCGCTTGCACGTCACGCGACATACAAATCCGCGCCATCAGGTCCCGCCTGGGTTGTCCCCGACGGAACCTGATGCGGCTTATTTCTTTTTGGCAGGCTTGGAAAGCTCTGACAATGAAGCCACCATTTCGCGGCCCACCTCGATCTGTTTTTCGATCGAACTGTTGAGCGTTTCCTGAACTTTCAGCGCCTCGTCTCCCAGTGCCCGGGTGGTATTAAGCATGGTTCTGAACCAGGTGTTGTAGAGGTCGAATGCCTCTTTAGCCTGCGGATGATCCTGAATCCCCGGCAGCTTGCCGACGGATTCCTGCACCATTTCCGCTGCATCCAGCCACTGGCTGCGAAGCTCTTTTTGCGCGTTAAGCATGTTGCCCATGAATGCCTTCTGAGTATTTGTCCAGGCATCAAAATAGTCGAGTTGCGTTTCCATTTGAGTCTCCTTCATTCACACATTAAAAAATCGTATCAACTTTGCGGCGGCTTGAACTGCTTCAATGCGTCAAAAAAACTTCTGGTCGCTTCACGGTTCAACTCCAGTTGCTTGTCGATCACGCTCTGCCACGCCTGTTGCGCCTTCTCTCCACTCTCGGTCATGAAACGCTGCTGCAACTCATGGATGGTGTCCCGCAGCAACTGATTTTCCGTCTTGACCGCTTCCAGTTCCTTGCGCAGGGATTCATACCTGACCAATGGAACAAACCCCATGGCACTGTAGAACTCGGCCATGCGCTCCATCATTTTCTGGGCATCCGGCATCTCGGATGCATAAGCGGAGGTGCCCCAGAATTTCTGCGCCGCCTCCAGCCCTTCCTGCTGCATCCTGTTGAAGAACTCGCCGGCGCCCTGCCTGAACATCGGGTTGGAAAACAGTTCCAGCATCAGTCTGACTTGTTCGGGTGTGTACATTCAGCTTTCCGCCTTTTTGCCCTTTTTGGCTCCGGAAGCCGGTTTTTTCTGTTCAGTCCCTTCCGTGCTGCCCGTGCCCGGAGCGGCATGCCACATCTGCCAGGGATTGGTCATCATCTTGAACATGTCGGCATCCGTGACCGCACTGAACTGCTTCAACCAAGAACCGACCATGCCGAAGTAATTTTTCAGATCCCATCCCGAATTCAGCATGAAAGGCAACGAGCGATTCAGGTCACGGATATAGGCCCTGACCACATAGGCCACGTTGATGTCCGGATCACCGAAGGCCTCAAGGTGGGCCTTGAGCTGTTCGTACTCTTCTTCATCGAGCCTGAGCGTAATCGGTTTGAGTGCCACCATTCCTCCGAGTAAATTCTATTAGTAGTCTTATAGTATTACTTTTGTAATTTATGTCAAGTAAAATTTATCGACATCAAAATTTTTCTTTCAGGTCAGCCCAACCCATTTCTGCCATTCAAATAAACTGATTAAGTGGTATTAGAATTTGCTTACAAGTTATTATTGGCTCTCGGACAATCAGGCAAGGGTAAATTGAAAATGTCGACCCAGGTAAACGAAACTTCAGATAGCTTGTCGTGGTTGAGCGCTTTTCCTGGACTCGAAAAACTCGAAGCGTCTGCACAAGACAAATTGAGACAATTTTCCCGGATCGTTGAAGCCCCTGTCGGAACCATCGGCTACCGGGAAGCCGATCCGTGCAACGCCTACGTCATGCGTCTGGCAGGTCGTTCCCGTGTTTACAAGTTGTCTGAGTCGGGTAGAGAAATTCTGCTCTACCGGGTGGCCGCGGGCGAAACCTGTGTCCTGACGACTACTTGCCTCCTCGGCAGAAGTCGTTACCCTGCCTCCACGGTAGTAGAAGAACCCATCCGTGACGTCGTCATTCCTGCGGCGACCTTTAATGAACTGATGGTGGAGTCAGATGTGTTCCGCCGTTTTGTCTTGAGCAATTACGGTGATCTCATCAGCGACCTCATTGTGCTGGTGGACGAGGTGGCTTTCCATGGAATGGATGCCCGGCTGGCAAAGCAACTGCTGGCTGATTCTGACCATAGAAACCTGATCGAAAAAACCCACCAGCAACTGGCAGATGAATTAGGGACTGCTCGAGAGGTGGTAAGCCGCCAGCTGAAGAGTCTCGAACACCAGGGTTTGCTGAACCTGGGGCGAGGAAAGATTGAAATAGTTGATAAAGGCGCGCTGGAAAAACTGAGCCAACGCGCCTGAAGAATGCTTATTCGGCTTTGGGCCGATGCGTAATGCAGACGAAATGACCATCCTTTGCACCCGGTGGCATGATAGCTGGTGCAAACCCTGCCATCTGGACTGAGTCGGATGCCTTGGTTACTACGGTACAATCTACGCACTTGCCCTTGGTCAGGTTCATTCCCTTGACCGTCTCCAGACCTTTGGTGTCCTTAAAAACCGTACCATCCAGATCAGCCTCGCTCAGATCGGCGCCCGTCAGATCCGCACCTGTGAGATCCGCCTTGCTGAGGTCCGCACGAAAAAGATTGGTGTTACTCAGATTGGCATTGCGCAAATCGGCGAACTGCAGATTGGAGCGGTTAATGTCTGCGCCGGAAAAGTTGGTATCGGCAAACTTTCCACCCACAGAATCAAATCGCATCGCACCCATCGGCTGGTTTCCGATATCCAGACCGAAACGCCCATGCTGTATATTGGCACCCCGCATGTCGACTGCACCGAGAGTACCGATCATGCGGGCATTGGTCAGATTGGCACCTTTGAAATTGGTCTTGTCAAAAATGGCCTGGAAAATGGTGGCGTCGGTCAGGTCGGCACCGCTCAGATCGGTATTCTCAAGCCGTGCAAGATTGAGGTAGGCGCGCTGAAGATTGGCTCCACTCAGATTGGCGCCTCGCAGGTATGCCCCAAAGAAACTGGTATTGACCATCTTGCAGTGCCTAAGATCCATCCCGTCCAATTCCAGATACCCGGCATCCTTATCGGAAAGATCGCAGGTTTTGCTTTGAATCTGCATTACCGCATCCGACTGGCTTATTTTTTCTCTGACCGGCTCAGCGTTCCTGGCATAAAAGACAGCGGCCTTGGCAATCGTCTCTGCGGGATGCATCATGAATGCGGATTTGGATTCATCACTACCGAAGCAATAGGTTTTGCCTTCGTACGAAGCATTGATCGAGCAGTTCGTTTGGATCATTTGTCCGCTGGATAGCCCGGCTGTGCACTGATCGCCAAACTCTCCAGCCGCTGCAGTTTCAGCCATTAACGCCAGGATGAAGGCGGCAGTAAATTTCAAATATCGCATATCAATCTCCTTTTCGATAGATTCATTGACGCCGGATCGGGCGCTACGATGACACTATCGGCCTCGCCAGGAGATTCGTCTGTAACTTAAGTCACATAGTTGAGTAAAACGGTAGATTATTAGCGCAGAAAGGTGGTGGTTGGAACCCGTTGATCAGGTCATTGTAAACAGCTTGTTGAAGTTGGCGACTGCAAGAATATTCCTGACAACGCCTTTTGAGCGCAAAAGCAGAACCTGAACATTGACTTTTTCTGCTTCCTGTTTCAGCAGCAAGAGCATCCCTAGGGCGGCACTGTCAATGTAATCGACATCCCCCAATTCAACCTCGATCTTTTTGATTCCCGGGGTTTTCAAAATTGTTGCGCAATGACTACGAAACTCGCGATGGACTTCGAATGTAAACCTGCCTGCGATACTCAAGGTAGCCGTTCCTTCAGAAAACCGTTGGCTGATGGTCATGTATTTATCCCCTGTAAGTCAAAGCCTTGCGTATTTTATCCCTAGCCCATTGAGAATCCGGGATTAATGAGGACAGAAGTTTCCCAGCAGAATGTGAGCATGCCAAGTACATGTCGGCATGCCTGTCAGGTAGTCAATCTCGGCCTTACTGTCTGATATTTAAGGCATAAACTAACTGGCGGAGACGGAGGGATTCGAACCCTCGATGCGAGTTTAAGCCCGCATGCTCCCTTAGCAGGGGAGTGCCTTCGACCTCTCGGCCACGTCTCCTGACAGGACGCGCAGAATAGCTTTTATAATGCGCGGAGTCAATCTCGCGCCTATAAGTTGCTGAAGCATTCTGGTAAAAATTCGCTTCGAAATGTATTCATGAACTACCTTACTCCAAGCAAAGGAGGATATTCTTGGTTGAGTTTTATTCTTGAACTTTAATTGATAGGATCAGACCAGCTTCCGTAACTTATGGGATGCATCCCGACAAACAGGCTTCAGAATATTACTTGCTTTACCGATACTAAAAGTACAGACTGATCATCGTCATTACAGAGGGGAATTGTATGGATATCGCTGCACTATCAACCGCAGGAGTCGCCTCCTCCCAGCAGGATACTCAGATGAAACTGGGGTTACGGGCAATCAAAATTGCCGCTGATGCTCAGAATCAGCTGGCGGATATTTTGGAAAAATCGGCCAATGAGCAGCCCAAAACCTTCACAAGCGGTTTAGTTGGAACCAACATCAACACGACTGCCTGACTTGGGGAGTTCAGATTTTGTTACCACCAGCCCGCGAATCCGCGGGCTGTTTCATTTGCGGTCCAGCATGATCAGGCTTTATCTGGAAATCCGACAACGCCCATCACCAACCGGACCAGGCTGTAAACGACCCATGCAAGCATACGCCTGGCGAAACCAGTGTGTAGCCAGTCCTGCTGCCCAACCCGGCTTGCATCCCTGCTGATCGCCAATTCAAGATCCCGCTTCAGAATTTCAGCAAACATTTCGTCCTCGACCACCACATTGGCCTCCCGCGCCAGCCATAGACTGATGGGGTCGATATTGGAGGATCCCACGGTGGCCCAGTGCCGGTCGATGACTGCGACCTTGGAGTGCATGAAACTGGTGCGGTACTCCCAGATTTCGATTCCCGCATCAAGAAAATCCCGGTACAGCGCATGTGATGCGTAATCCAGCATCCAGTATTCAACCCGGGCCTGCAACAGCAACACCACGCGTACCCCACGCCTGACCGCACTGGTCAGCGCATGACGAAAAGCTCGCCCTGGCAAAAAATAGGCGTTGGCGATCACGATTTCATGACGCGCAGCTTCAATCGCCGCCAGGTATGCCTGCTCGATGTCATTCCGATGCAGGACGTTATCGCGTACAACATAAGCCGCCCACATACTCCCTGCGGGTGGCGGCGGCATTATTTTTACTGGCCTGACCAGCTTGAGCCGTGACCAGGCCGCACTCCGCCACAGACTGCGGGCACTGGCAAGAATGGAGACAATAAGGGGCCCCTCCACCCGGACCGCGTAATCCACTCTTGGCGGTGTATGGCCCGGTGTATTCATGTCATCGATGATGTTAATTCCACCGACAAATGCCACCTTGCCATCGATGACCGCAATTTTACTGTGCAGCCGGCGAAGGCGGTTTCGTTTAAACGTCCAGGGCGATATCTGGGGACGATAAATCAAAACCTCTATTCCGGACGACTGCATTTCGCGGATAAATTCCCTCGGGGTTTCCTTGCAGCCGAATCCATCCAGAAGAAGACACACGCTGACTCCCCGATCTGCGGCTCTGCCCAAGGCAGTAGCAATACGACGCCCAATCACGTCGTCTTCGTAGATATAGGTGTGCAGGTGAATTTCGATTTCAGCAGAATCGATGGCTTTTTCCAGCGCCGGAAAATACTCGGTTCCGTTGCGCAGCAACTCCAGCCGGTTTCCGGAAATCAGTTCAGTCATAGCCGGATCAGGTCCGCCGAAAGTGCCGCGTGATCGGACACTTTGGCAAAGTCGGTTCCGCCGTGAACACTGGCATGCTTGATATTGAATCCGCGCACATAAATACGATCCAGCCGGAACATGGGAAGTATGGAGGGAAAACTGCGGGCAGGCCGACCTTGGGAATGTTCGAAAACTTCCTTGAGGTGCAGCCCTTCAGACAGGACGCGGCCAGCCCTGACCCGCCAGTCATTGAAATCGCCGGCAATGATAAGGGGAGCCGCTTCAGGCACCAGACTCTCGATCCTGGTACGTAAAGCGACAAGCTGCTGGCGCCTCCAACGTGCAAACAGGCCAAAATGTACGCAGATACAGTGGAGCGACTGATCCCAGCCTGGAATGCCTATTTCGCAGTGCAGCATACCGCGCTGCTCGGTGATATGCGCAGAAATATTTTCGTTTTCCCAGCTTAAGATAGGAAAACGCGACAGTAATGCGTTGCCATGGTGGCCTGCCGGATAAATGGCGTTTTTCCCGTAGGCAAAATCCTGCCAGTTGGTATCAGCCAGATATTCGTGCTGGGCGCCATTAAAAAGCCTCCGGTGTCTCGCATGCTCACCTCGCACTTCCTGCAGAAAGACAATGTCAGCCTGAAGCTGCCGGATCAACTCGCGCTGCTCATGGAGCACCAGCCTCGCATTGAAGCTGGTCACGCCCTTGTGAATATTAAAAGTGGCAATGCGTAGGGTATGGTGCATCCTGATATGAATCGGGACGATCAGGAAACTGCCAGCATTCGATCCAGCGCAAGTTTAGCCAGTCCGGTTTCCTGTGGCGCTACGTGAATGCGGTTGACGACGTGCCCTGCCACCAGATTCTCAAGCGTCCAGGCCAAATGCTGCGGATCAATGCGTGCCATGGTCGAGCACTCGCAGACCAACGGAGACATGAACTGAACCACCTTGCCCTCCGGCTTCATCTGTTCGGCAAGCCGGTTAACCAGGTTGAGTTCGGTGCCTACCAGCCAGCGCGTGCCGGCCGCCGATTCACGGATGGTACGCAGAATATACTCCGTCGAACCGACATCGTCCGACAGGCGGCAGACATCAAACATGCACTCGGGATGAGAGATAACCTTGCCATCGGGATATTGCTGATGAAAGTTGACAATATGCTGTGGCTGGAACATCTGGTGGACCGAGCAATGCCCTTTCCAGAGCAGCACCTTTGCCGCGTCGATTTGCTCCCTGGTCAGCCCTCCCAGTGGTAAATCCGGATCCCACACAACCATCTGATCAAGCGGGATGCCCATTTTGTGGCCAGTCCAGCGACCCAGGTGCTGATCCGGAAAGAACAGGATTTTTTCGCGTTGCGCAAAGGCCCATTCTGCAATTCTTGGCGCGTTGCTGGAGGTGCAGACGATGCCGCCATGCTCGCCACAGAACGCCTTCAGATCGGCCGCCGAATTGATATAGGTGACCGGGGTAAAAACAGCATCGAAATCATAATGCTGAGACAACTCGCGGCGACAACGTTCCACTTTGGCCAAATTGGCCATGTCTGCCATGGAGCAGCCTGCGGCCATATCCGGCAAGATGACGACCTGATCGGGGCGGGAAAGAATGTCCGCGACCTCGGCCATGAAATGCACGCCAAGAAACACAATGTATTCGGCATCGGATGCGGCGGCCGCGCGTGCCAGCTTGAGTGAGTCACCGGTATGGTCAGCGTGGCGGTACACGCCTTCATGTTGATAGTGATGCCCAAGAATCACCAGACGCCCAGCCAGCCTGTCTTTGGCGGCAACGATACGCGCTTGCAACTCGGTTTCCTGCGATGACTGAAATTTCTCGAATTTGATGGGGACGGCTTGCATGATTAAATTCGACAACGAAAAAATAACATTATCCTACAACTCCAGCCCGTGGCGATGACCCAAATGACGCAATGCCTCAACATTGGTCCATGAGAATACACGACTTGCGGCCGCTCTCCAGTCGACCCATTCGTAACGAAGATGTTCCTGCGGAGAAAGAACAATGGGAACCGGCTGAGGAAGCTCCAGGCCAAACAGATGCTCCGTATTGTGTAAAACACCCGGCGCATAGCGATAACGCCAGTGCGGGTAGATCTCGTAAACATTGGATGCCTGCCAGTCCTCGATCGCGGTCGTTTCGATACCGGTCTCTTCCTTGACTTCACGCCGGGCAGTTTCTTGCAATGTTTCGCCAGGTTCCTGACTTCCGGTGACGGATTGCCAGAACTCTGGACGGTCGGCACGTTCGAGCAGCAGCACCTGCAGATCGGCAGTATGGATCAGAACCAGTGCGGAAACAGGAATTTTGTACGCCATGGCGGGCACTTTATCAGAGCCCGCCGGATCCGGGGAACTGAAAAACTGATCGGCAGGCCTTATTCGTCGATGCTCAATTCCTGCACTTTACGTGTCAGTGTGTTTCGGCCCATCCCGAGCATGTTGGCCGCCTCGATTCGACGACCACCGGTATGCATCAGTGCCCGAGTGATAATTGTACGCTCGAACTGTCGAGTGAGTTTTTCCAGAATATCCAGCTCGTTGCGTTCCAGCATGCCACCGACCTGATTCTCCAGCCCCACCAGCCAATCTGTCGTAAGGCCGGCATGAGTTTCGGCATCCTGACGCAGTTCCGGCGGGAGATCGGCCACATCCACGTTCTGTCCGGGCGCCATTACCGTCAGCCAGTGACAGACATTTTCCAGTTGGCGTACATTACCGCCCCAGGCAAGTGAGGACAGGTATTTCAATGCTGCTGGTGCAAGCTGCTTGGGTTCCACTCCCAAAGACTGGGCACTCTGCTGAAGAAAGTGACGCGCCAGCAGGGGAATATCTTCCCGGCGTTCGCGCAGCGCCGGCAGTCGCAGGCGAATGACATTAATGCGGTGAAAAAGGTCTTCACGAAACAGGCCCTGCCGCACGCGATCCTCAAGGTCCTGATGCGTTGCTGCAATAATCCGCACATTGACCTTGACTGGCTGATGACCTCCCACGCGGTAAAACTGACCGTCACTCAGGACCCGCAGCAAGCGCGTTTGAAGATCAGCCGGCATATCTCCTATTTCGTCCAGAAAAAGCGTTCCCCCGTCAGCCTGTTCAAAACGTCCTCGTCGCGCCGCCTGGGCCCCGGTAAAGGCCCCACGCTCATGACCAAACAGTTCGGACTCAAGCAGGTCCTTGGGTATCGCTGCCGTATTGATGGCAATAAATGGATTGTCGGCACGGGGACTATGCCGGTGCAATGCGCGGGCTACCAGTTCCTTGCCGGTTCCGGATTCACCGTTGATCATGACCGTGGCATGGGAGCGTGAAAGCCGGCCGATAGCACGAAAAACTTCCTGCATGGAATGCGCCTGACCGATGATTTCCGGCGTTTCTTCCTGAATGACAGCTTCGCTGCTTTCGCGCTCGCTTTCTTCTACTGCCCGACGAATGATGTCCACCGCCTGGTCAACATCAAAGGGTTTCGCCAGATATTCAAAAGCCCCTCCCTGGAATGCGGCGACTGCGCTATCGAGATCGGAATAGGCCGTCATGATAATGACCGGCACATTGGGCAGGCGTTTCTTGATTTCCTGCAATAAATCGAGCCCTGAACCTCCAGGCATGCGGATATCGCTCACTACCACCTGTGGCTCCGAGGTATCTAATGCAGCCAGTGCCTCGGACACGGCAGAAAAAGCCTTGTACGGCATTTCGGTCCGTGCCAGCGCCTTCTCGAACACCCAGCGAATGGAACGATCATCGTCAATGATCCAGATTGGTTTCATATTAATGTGCCTTATTGTTTTGTCACAATGGGTTTCATGACTGTGCTTTCGATCGGCAACAGTATGGTGAAAGAGGTTCTTCCCGGGGTGCTCTCGCATTCGATCATGCCGTGGTGCTGGGTGATGAAGTTCTGCGCTAAAGTCAGCCCCAGACCGGTGCCTCCTTCACGTCCGGAAACCAGAGGATAGAAAATTCGATCGCGAATTTCGGCAGGGATACCCGGTCCGTTGTCGATGATCTGCAGTTTGATGGCAACACGATATCGCCTTTTGGCAAGGGTGATCTGACGTTCCGCACGTGTTTTAAAGATGACTTCACCCTGCCCATTCATTGCCTGCACAGCATTGCGGGCAATATTCAGCACCGCCTGAATGAGTTTCTCGCGGTCTCCGACCAGATCAGGAAGACTGGTATCGTAATCGCGTCTGATGATGATGCCCCCGGTAGACTCCGCCAGCAGCAGGCTACGGACACGCTCCAGCACCTCGTGGATGTTGGTCAACTCGTACTTGGGAACGCGATGCGGCGCCATCAGGCGATCCATCAGCGATTGCAAACGATCGGCCTCTTTGATGATGACCTGTGTATATTCGCGCAGAGATGGCTGTGGCAGTTCGTGCTCGAGCAACTGCGCTGCACCGCGCAAACCGCCCAAGGGATTGCGGATTTCGTGTGCCAGATTGCGAAGAAGTTCGGCATTGGCCTGTTGCTGTATCAGCATGCGTTCCTCGCGCGCAATGCGCAATTGCTGGTCCATCTGCTGAAACTCCAGCACCAGTTTGACACGGGGAGAGTCAACCGGTGTCACGGTACATGTTGCCGCCAATGTGTGATGACGGAAAGTGGTGATTAGAAACTCATGCTCACGGTAAGGTGCGTTACTCTGAAAGGCTTTGCTGACGGCGCTGCACAGTAATTCGGCACCGCTAAACACCTGATCAAGCGGCATATCAGTGATGTGATGAAAGCTTAAGGCAAACATCAATTCTGCTGCCGGATTGACATAAACTACACGACGATCCCCGTCCAGCAGCAGAACGGCTGTTGCAAGATGTTCCAGACCGGCAAAGGCAGTAGGGATGGGGTCGACCATAGCCTTCATCTTAGCAAAAGCCAGGCCAGCGCTTTAACGGGTATTGGCCAGTTCTTTCTGCAGCATCTCAATGTTCTTCTCATGCAGCGTCACTGCATCCTGAAGTTCCTTCATCTTTTCATCGTACTTCGCCACGTCTCGTCTGGTAACTGTCACCGGCTTGCCATCCCTGCCCGCTACCGTTGCCTTGTAAGTGTCCGGATCCGACTCACCCTCTGCGTAGTCCTTTTTGGCCTGCTCCAATGCCTTCTGCTCAGCCGACAGTTCGTCCAGCAATATCGCGCGGCGCTTATCATCACGTGCTTTCTGAGTGCCGGAATCCACCCGGGGAAATTCGGACGGGGTTGGATTCTGACTGCTACGCGAAGCACGGCCTGCAGCGCCACGCCCGGCAGCGTTATCAAAACCGAAGCAGGCAATTTTCTTTGCACCCTTCATCGGCAGATTGGAATAGATCACCCTACCGTCGGCATCCTCGTATTTACAGGTATCGGCAATTGAGGGAATCGGCAGCAGCAACACCAGACAGACGAATATATTTTTCATGGCGGAAGTGTAGTGGAGAACGAATGCATAAACAACGCTTTGCGTCTCCGAAACGATGACCGTCCTCAAACGGAAGTGATGTTGCACCGGAATGGTGCATGACAAATTCTGCGCGGTAAAAAAAGAAAAAGGCGGGTTTCCCCGCCTTTTTCATGTCCAGCGAATCATGCGCAAACGCGCAACGATTCGTTAGCAGCTGTAGTACATCTGGAACTCGATCGGGTGAGTGGTCATCCGGATGTTGTTCACTTCTTCCATCTTCAGATCAATGTATGCATTAATCCAGTCGTTGGAGAACACACCGCCACGGGTGAGGAATTCACGATCCTTGTCCAGCGCGGCCAGTGCCTCGTCAAGGCTGGCACACACGGTTGGGATCTTTGCATCCTCTTCCGGCGGCAGATCGTACAGGTTCTTGTCAGCCGGATCACCAGGATGAATCTTGTTCTGCACACCGTCCAGACCAGCCATCATCAGTGCGGAGAACGCCAGATAAGGATTGGCGATCGGGTCCGGGAAGCGGGTTTCGATACGGCGGGCCTTATCGGACTGTACGTACGGCACGCGGATGGAAGCCGAGCGGTTCTTGGCCGAGTAAGCCACCTTGACCGGCGCTTCGTAGTGCGGCACCAGACGCTTGTAGGAGTTGGTTCCTGGGTTGGTGATCGCATTCAGCGCCTTGACGTGCTTGATGATGCCACCGATGTAGTACAGCGCGAATTCGCTCAGGCCTGCATAGCCGTTGCCTGCAAAGAGGTTCTTGCCATCCTTCCAGATGGACTGGTGAACGTGCATGCCGGAACCATTGTCACCGACGATGGGTTTGGGCATGAAGGTCGCGGTCTTGCCGTACTGGTGCGCCACATTGTGCACCACGTACTTCAGCACCTGAGTCCAGTCGGCACGCTTGGTCAGCGTGTTGAACAGAGTGCCGATTTCGCATTGTCCAGCAGTTGCCACTTCGTGATGATGCACTTCAACCGGGATACCGATTTCTTCCAGCGCCATGACCATGGCGGAACGGATGTCATGCAGGCTGTCAACCGGAGGGACCGGGAAATAGCCGCCCTTGACCCCAGGACGGTGGCCGATGTTGCCACCTTCCAATTTTTCTCCGGAGGTCCAGGCCGCTTCCTCGGACGTGATTTTGACGTGGCAGCCGGACATATCGACATTCCACTGCACCGAATCAAAAATGAAGAATTCGGGTTCAGGACCAAAGTAGGCAGTGTCGCCGATCCCGGTGGATTTAAGGTAGGCTTCGGCACGCTTGGCAATGGAACGCGGGTCGCGATCATAACCCAGACCGTCGGTAGGATCGACCACGTCACAGGTCAGCACCAGTGTAGGCTCATCGAAGAACGGATCAATATAGGCAGTATCGGGATCGGGCATCAGTTGCATGTCAGAAGCCTGAATTCCCTTCCAGCCGGCGATGGAAGAACCATCGAATGCATGACCCTCGGTAAACTTGCTTTCATTGAAAGCGGAAACCGGCACGGATACGTGCTGCTCCTTGCCACGAGTATCGGTAAAACGGAAATCAACGAAACGGATTTCGTTGTCCTTCACCATCTTAAGTACATCGGCGACTGCCATTTGGTTCTCCTAAAACACAAGTTTGAAAGATTGATTCGACCCGCACGATTGAGCACAAACCGTGCCATACGGTTTTCAAAAAAAAGCCATTTTCCCACAAACGGATAGGGAATCAAAACATTTCACGGAGCACAATTATGGTGCATATCAGAAAATTTACGCACCATAATTGTGCGAAACAATGCCGCATTCATGATCAACAGTGAAATGTTTTATACTCTTAGGATGCACCATTACTTTCAGGAATTAATCAATGTTAAGTGAGATCCTTGCTCGCGCGCGTCAACGCGCTCAGGAACTGGATTTGAATTACGCGGGCGCCCTGACTCCTCGGGAGGCATGGAAGGTACTCGAACTGGCTCCTGCGGCAAAGCTCGTCGATGTGCGCACCCGGGCAGAACTTGAACTGGTCGGGCATATACCGCAAGCCGCGCATATCGAGTGGGCATTCTATCCGGACTGGCATGCCAACCCGGACTTTCTTGCTCAATTAAAGATGCAAATCGATCCGGAATCCCTGGTCATGTTCATCTGCCGGACAGGAGCCCGTTCCAGCAAGGCCGCCAGCGTCGCACATCTGGCGGGGTATACCGAAGCTTACAATGTACTGGAGGGATTTGAAGGCGACACCGACCACCGGAAGGAACAGCGCGGAAACATCAATGGCTGGCGTGCCGCAGACCTGCCCTGGACCAACGCCTAGTTGCCGGCATGACCGATCGCTACGCTGTTTTTGGCAATCCGATTTCGCATAGCAAGTCTCCTTTCATTCATGCCGCTTTTGCACGGCAAACAGGTCAGGATTTGACTTATGAGGCCATACTGGCGCCTCTTGATAGGTTTGCGGACAGCCTCGAATCTTTCAGGCAACAAGATGGGAAAGGCGCCAATGTCACCGTTCCGTTCAAGGAAAACGCCTACCGGATTGCCGGCCAATTGACAGATCGCGCTGAAAAAGCAGGGGCAGTCAATACATTAACCTTTGCCAACGGCCAGATTTCCGGGGATAACACGGATGGAGCAGGCCTGGTCAACGACATCCGCAGCAACCTGAATTTTTCCATCGTCGGCAAACGAGTGTTACTGATGGGCGCCGGCGGCGCGGCGCGGGGAGTCATTCTTCCTTTGCTGGCAGAAACCCCAGCGAACCTGACCATAGCCAACCGAACGCCGGGAAAAGCCGACGATCTGCGCAAACACTTTAGCCGCATCGAAACTGGCAGTTATCAAAGCCTCGCTGGACGGCAATTCGATCTCATCATCAATGCCACCTCCAGCGGACTTTCCGATGAACTGCCTCCATTACCCGATGACATCTTTGCAGAAGGTGCACTGGCCTACGACATGATGTATGGCCGGGAAACTCCGTTCATGATGCTTGCCCGTCAACATGATGCGCAAGTTTCTGACGGCCTCGGCATGCTTGTGGAACAGGCCGCCGAAGCCTTCTTCGTCTGGCGCGGCATCCGTCCGCTCACTGCCCCGGTCATTGCCCAGATCCGCAGATGAAACACCTGCTCTGGCGTGGCCTTTTCGCTCTGCTAGCTATTATTGTGTTCTATCAACTCTGGGTGTTTCTTCATATCTGGTGGTGGGTGGATCACAATCCCGATTCCAGTGCATTTATGGAAGCCCAGGAAGAAATTTTGCAGCACAAGAATCCTGACGCGGAAATCAAGCATCATTGGGTGCCATATAAACGCATTTCGAATCACCTCAAGTACGCCATCATCGCCGCCGAAGATGCAAAATTCGTCGATCACGAAGGATTTGACTGGGAAGGCATCCAGAAAGCCTACGAAAAGAATCTGAAAAAAGGCAAGATCGTTGCAGGTGGCTCCACCATCAGTCAGCAACTCGCCAAAAACCTGTTTCTTTCCGGTCGCCGCACGCCATGGCGAAAACTTGAGGAGGCCCTGATCACAGTCATGCTGGAAGAAATGATGAACAAGCGGCGTATCCTTGAAATTTATCTCAACGTCATTGAATGGGGGAATGGCGTGTTTGGCGCAGAGGCGGCCGCACGGCATTACTACAGAACTTCGGCTGCGGCACTGGGACCAGAACAGGCGGCAAAACTGGCCGCCATGGTACCCAATCCCCGATATTACGACACGCATCGCAACGCACGGGGGCTGGGGCGCAAAACCGGCATCATCCTGGCACGCATGCCGATGGTCGAACTGCCATAACGTGGCGGCCAAAAACCGCACGACATGACCCTCCTGGCTCAGGGAATTGCACTTCACCGCGCCGGCCGGTTGGATGACGCTTTTGCCTGCTATGTCAAGGTGCTGAATACCCAGCCGCATCATGCCCAGGCTTTGCATCTGATGGGAATGATCTGTATTGACAGGGAAGACTACAGCCAGGCTGTCACCCACATTCTCCATGGCTTGCAGAGCCAGCCGCAACTGAGCGCTTCGCACTTCAATCTGGGCATGGCTTACAAAGGACTGGGGCAGATCACTGCCTCCATTGCCGCATTCCGTAGTTCGCTGGCGATTTCTCCCGACGATGCCGACACGCACTATTCGCTGGCCAACGTGCTGCAGGGTCAGGAGGCCATCGACTCCTACCGGCATGCCATCGTACTTGCTCCGGATCATGCGGACGCACACAACAATCTTGGTGTCGCGCTGGAAGGTCAAGACATGGCGCTAGAAGCCATTGCCTCCTACCGCACGGCGCTGCGCATCCGACCCGATCATGCAGAGGCAGGAAACAACCTGGGTGGCGCCCTGCAGGACCAGGGTGAAATGGCAGCCTCTGCCTCTGCCTACCAACAAGCCATTGCCAGTGCACCTGAATTTGCCGAAGCGCGCTGGGGCTTGGTGATGTGCGATCTGCCCGCCGTCTGTTCCTTGCAGGATTCCATCGCCGACAGCCGGGTGAAATTCTCGGCGGCACTTGCCGAACTGGATCTGTGGCTGACCCCGGGGCGCATGGGAAAGTCTATTGTCGCCGGAGCAAAACAGCCTTTTTATCTGGCCTATCAGGACGAAAATAACCGCGATCTGCTGTCACGCCATGGCGATCTATGCACACGCTTGATGCAACGGTGGCAACAACCTTTAACCACATCTACGCCAGATACGGACAGCCGGCTGAAAGTCGGTATCGCTTCTGCCCACATCCACGACCACTCAGTATGGATCGCGCTAGTCAGATCGTGGCTGCAACATCTTGATCCCCGGCAATTCGCATTATCCGTATTTCACCTTGGGCACCAGCACGATGCGGAAACCGATTATGCGAAAACGCGTGCCCGCTATTTTGGGGATCGGCAGAACCTCGAAGAATGGGCTGAAACCATTCGGACGCAACAACCCGACGTCCTGATTTATCCGGAAATCGGTATGGATGCCATGACCCTGCAATTGGCCTGTCTGCGACTCGCGCCATTGCAGATTGCAGCCTGGGGGCACCCGGAAACGTCAGGATTAGCCAGCATGGATGCCTATTTCTCGGCGCAAGGTTTTGAGACCGGACACGCCCAAGATCACTATCGAGAACAATTGATCGCCCTGCCCAATCTTGGCTGCTGCTATCACGCACTTCCGGTCGACCCGGTGGCACCGGATCTGGCCGCCCTGGGGATAGACGAACATGGCCCATTGCTTTTGTGCTCAGGCTCCCCGTTCAAATACGGCCTTGAGCATGACCACATCTTTACGAAAATCGCCTGGCAACTAAAGCATTGCCAGTTTGTCTTCTTCACGCACAGCATCCCCAATCTGACCGAACGGTTTCGGCTGCGCCTGAAGTCAGTATTCGAAGATGCAGGGCTGGATTTCAACGCGTATTGCAGATTTGTCCCGTGGCAGAAACGCAATGCCTTTTATGGGCTGATGGGACGCGCCGAGGTGATGATGGACACCATAGGTTTCTCCGGTTTCAACACGGCCATGCAGGCCGTGGAATGCACACTGCCCATCGTCACCCGGGAAGGCCGTTTCATGCGGGGGAACCTGGCCAGCGGCATTCTGAAACGGATGGGATTGCAGGAACTGGTCGCCACCTCGGACGAAGGCTACATCAGCATCACTATCAGGCTGTTGCAGGACGATGCTTACCGGCAGGAAATCCGAGATCGAATCCGGGTATCACGCCACCTGTTGTTCGATGACATGGCCCCGATCCGGGCCATGGAAAATTTTATGCTTAACGCAACAAGGCATTAGGCCTCTAAATCCTCGATCTTCTTGTACAGCCATCCACCCAGATAAAAGCTGCACCCCACCACCAGCAATGTGCCGATACGCACCAGCGGCGCGGATGTGGAGAGATCGTAGAACAGCACCTTGCCTGCGGAGATCGCAAAAATCAGCAGGGACGACTTGCCCAGCAATTTATCCCGAAAATTAAGCGCGATCAGCAAGCAGGCCAGCGCCAGTACACCCCAGGCCAGAGAGACGGCGACCCGGTCATGAAAGATATGCACAGCAGCGGCAATCGCCGCAAGATGGCCGGCCATGAGCAGTAACGGCCAAGCGTTTTTGGCGATCTCGGCGCGGCGCGCCAGATAATATCCACCGTACAATTCTGCCGCATACGCCATCGACAGCAGGTCTGGCGCCATTGCCGTTTGGCGATCGATCCCGGTGACGATGCGCAGATAGTTCATCAGGAATATCATTCCCACCGCAAGCCAGACGAAAACACCGGGGGCCAACATGTCGCGGCGTAATACACCGTATACCGCGATCAGAGGCAACAGCACGAAGGCCACCCATGGCGCCCATTCGTACGAGACCGATTCCAGATAGCCCGCATGAAACAGCACCAGCGCGATATACGCTTGCAGCAATATCTTACCGCCCACAAGTTCCTGCTTCGAGAAACGGCAGGCGAGGCCGTAGCATGACGCGATAAAGGCCGCGCTGGCGACTGCCACCCACGGCGCGGTCGCGGGGATGTAGCGATCCAGCAGCGCGTATTGCAGGTAGTAAAAAATCAGCAGCGCCGGCAAGTGGGCACTCGCATCGTTCCTGGTCAGCGGTGCATTGCGCTTGATAGTGAATATCACCGCAACCCCAGAAAAAATCACTAGCAGCACGGTCTGAAACACGGCCGCACTTACCCACTGGTCGGCATAGCTGCCATCGCGCCAGGCCCAGTCAAAACCTACCATCGCCATGTACAACGCCAGCAGGTACACCGAGCGGCTTCCCACCCACAGCGCGAACACACCGAACAAGGCGCTCCAGCAGGCGTAGTAAATGGCCAGATCGGTGATGTCCAGCATCAGGCTTTTCATCAGGAAAGGCACGGAATAGGTACCCGCAACCGCAAAGAAGGCGTATAGCGTGCTTTGGAACATCCGGCACAGCCAGAGCGACAGCAGACAGACCAGCGTCACAGCCGCCAGCGCCGCTGGTGCGCCTACCAGCCCGTAATACAGATGCGCTCCGTAGATGGCAATGAACAGGATTGCCACACCACCCGCCGGTAGCAGCCCGGCATAGGAACGGTCGCTGCTGCGAAGTTTTAACCCAAGCGCAATCATCGCCAGCGCGCCGAGGATGGCGATACCGATTTGCCGCTCAGGCGTCAGCCAACCGGCAGATATTGCCAGCTTGATCAAATAAGACGCCGCCAGCACCAGCGCCGCCGCGCCGCCCCAGCCCAGCAACTGCGTCGCCAACGGCGGGCCTTCGTGCGCGACTTTGGGAACAGGTGTCGATTTTGGCGGCGGGGATTTAAGCGGGCTGCGCGCCTCCAGCCTGCTCAAACGGGCTTCGATGGCATCCAGTCGTTCTTCGATGGTTGTCATGTCAGTCTCCTGAATACGAAGGAGTCAGTATAGCTAAGCAAGGGGATTTCGGGTTTAATCGCGCCATGCGGATACTGATCATGATCCTAGCTCTAACGGCCATGCCGGCTACCGCGGCGGGGGTCCCTGCCGTAGTAACCGGTGCGCTTAAGCAAGCCGGCATACCATTGGAAAATGTGGCCATCATCGTTCAGCAGGTCGACAAAACGAAACCCCTTGTTGCACACAATCCCACCAGGCCCATGAACCCGGCTTCCACCATGAAGCTGCTGACCACTTATGCCGGCCTGGAACTCCTGGGTCCGGCCTATACCTGGAAGACCGAGATATATGCGGCAGGAGAATTGAAGGACGGCGTGCTCGAAGGAGACCTGATTCTCAAAGGCTACGGTGACCCTGCGGTGACGCTGGAGCGTTTTCATGAACTGCTGCGCATGTTGAAAAATACGGGATTGCGCGAAATACGCGGCGATCTGGTTCTGGATAACCGCTGGTTTGATCTGAAAGAGCCTGATCCCGGCACTTTCGACGGTGAACCATGGCGCGCGTACAATGCCGCACCGGACGCTCTGCTGGTCAATTTCAAGGCCACTCAGTTCACTTTCAGTCCTGACACTTCACTAGGAAAAGTAAGAATCAGTCCTGACCCCGCACTGCCCCTGCTCCTCATCGTCAACAAAATTGAATTGCAGCCGGGATCCTGCACCGACTGGAAAGGTCGTCTCGGCGAGAAAGTACAGAAAGATGGCGATGTCGTAACAGTTACCTTTACCGGCAATTACTCGCCAGCTTGCGGAGACAAGTCGCTTGAAATGAGCGTGCTGGAAAATGCACCGTATGTGTACGCACTGTTCCGCCAATGGTGGATGGAAAATGGCGGCACTCTGCGTGGCGGTTTCAGGCTGGGTGAAACCCCCGGCACGGCAAAACGTCTGGCGGCTATGAATTCACCTCCGCTGGCCGACGCGATTCGGCTGATCAACAAATATAGCAACAACGTCATGGCTCGCCAGATGCTGCTCACCATCGGGGCCGAAAAGTCGGGACCGCCAGGCAACGTAAACAAAGGCATTCGCAGCATTCAGTCCTGGCTGGAAGAGAAAAAGCTGGATTTTCCCGAACTGGTGCTTGAGAACGGGGCAGGTCTGTCAAGAAGGGAGCGCATCAGTGCGCTCCATATGGAAAACTTGCTGAACGCAGCATGGAAAAGCCCCGTCATGCCGGAACTGATGTCATCGCTACCGGTAGCGGCTGTAGATGGTACGCTCCAGAAGCGCCTGCGGAACAGTGCCATAGCCGGGCAGGCCCACATCAAGACCGGGTCTCTTGATGACGTGCGCGCGATCGCTGGTTACCTGCTGGACCAAAAGGGACGGCGCTGGATCGTTGTCATGATCATCAACCATCCGAATGCCCAAGCAGCCCGATCAGCTCAGGATGCATTGCTTGAATGGGTATATCAAGCAACTGATGCACAATCTATCGATCTGCCATCCGGGCTATCGCACGACTGAGAGGTGAATCCGGCAATTGCCCGGCAAAATCACGCAATCGGCGTCTGGTCTTCTGGCTCAGCTCGCGTGCAATCCCAGGTCTGGCGCGGGGCTGAGAGACGACTTGCACTTCGACGCAAATTGAAGTAACTTTCAACCCTTGGCACTGCAGTTTCTCGAGCAGGCTGGGCAGTTGCAACCTGAGCTTGGCAGCAACTGCAGAACTGCCGGTATAGACCGTCATCCTGCCTTGCTGAAGACTGCCAGGATGGCTATGCAGGTTAAGTGGGGGGGGCACGATGGCCTCCCAAATTTTTTGTACCGCAAGGATTTCCCCGGCACGCGCCGTGAGTGTTTTAAGTTCCGGCGAAGTGCCGAACAGTTTGTTCAGGCGTCGCATAGAGCAAGCGTTACATGACAGGGAAGCACAACCATGAACATTATTCTCGTCTCCAACAATATGGCCAAGGCCAGGACGTTCAACCGGTGGCAGTCAATGCTACTTCTGGGCGCTCTGCTGACCCTGCCTGCATTGCTGACGCTGGCCTTCATTCTGCCACAAGGCCCCCAGGTTCTCCAGGCCGTCAATCCGGTTTCACTTTTACCGGCAAAGTTTCGCTTGACCTCTTCCGACCGACAGGAACACATCAACGCGCTGGCCATTCAACTTGGCCTGATTCAGGCCCGCGTCATCCGGCTCGATGCGCTCGGGGAACGCCTGGCCAAAATGGCCGGCATCAAAGAAAATGAACTGGATCTGCACACCCCTGCCGGCCAGGGTGGACCGATGCTGCGTCCATACAACCTGAGCGAGCAGGATATCGAAGCCAAAATGGCCGCTCTGGTGGCCGAACTCGAACAGAAGTCGGATCGTTATGGTGCGCTTGAGGCCATGCTGCTGCAACAATCCCTGAAGAAAAACACCCTCCCCAGCGGTAAACCCGTCGATGCGGCATACAATTCTTCCAGTTATGGCTGGCGCGTAGACCCGTTTACCGGCCAGATGGCGTTTCATGAAGGCCTGGATTTCATGGCAGAGGCCGGGACCCCCATCTATGCTGCAGCCTCCGGCATCGTAACCGATGCCGAGAAAACCTCCGATTATGGTAACATTGTCAGGTTGGATCACGGTTCCGGCGTTGAAACCCGATATGCTCACGCCTCGCGCATTCTGGTCAAACCGGGGCAACGCGTAGAAAAAGGTCAGATCATTGCCGAAATCGGCAATACCGGGCGCTCCACCGGGTCGCATCTGCATTTCGAGGTGCGCATGAACGGCGCGGCGCTTGACCCACGCAAGTTTCTGAAATCCAATCAAGGCTAGTTCTTAATAATTTTCGAGCCTCCGCCATGGCAGGGGTCCAGTGTTACCTTTATGTTTTCCAATCTGGTTAAAAAAATTTTTGGCAGCCGCAATGAGCGACTGATCAAGCAGTATTCCAAAGTCGTGACCCGCATCAACGCACTTGAACCTGCGATGCAGGCTTTAAGCGATGAACAGTTGCGCGCTAAAACGGAAGAATTCAAGCAACGCTATCAGAATGGCGAAACGCTTGATGATTTTTTGCCCGAAGCCTTTGCCGTCGTTCGGGAAGCTGGCATCCGCGTTTTCGAAATGCGTCACTTCGATGTGCAGTTGATCGGAGGCATGGTGCTGCATTACGGCAAGATTGCCGAAATGCGTACCGGTGAGGGCAAGACGCTGATGGCAACCCTGCCAGCCTATCTTAATGCGCTGTCAGGTAAAGGTGTTCACGTGGTAACGGTCAACGACTATCTGGCCAGTCGCGACGCGGCCTGGATGGGGCGTCTGTACAACTTCCTCGGCCTGTCCTGCGGAGTGAACCTGTCTCAGATGCCGCATGATGCCAAACAGGCAGCGTATGCAGCTGATATCACCTATGGCACCAATAACGAATTCGGTTTTGACTACCTGCGCGACAACATGGTCTACCAGACCTCAGAACGCGTGCAACGCGGGCTGAATTTTGCCATTGTCGACGAAGTTGACTCCATTCTGATCGATGAAGCTCGCACGCCACTGATCATTTCCGGCCAGGCTGACGATAGCATTGATCTTTACACCACCATCAATGCACTGGTTCCCGGCCTGACCCGGCAAGCGCAGGAAGATGGCGATGGCGATTATTGGGTGGACGAAAAGTCGCATCAGGTGCTGCTGTCGGAGGCCGGCCACGAACACGCAGAAGAACTGCTCACCAGAGCAGGCATGTTGCAGGAAGGCAGCAGCCTATACGATGCAGCCAACATTTCTCTGGTGCATCATCTATACGCCTCGTTGCGCGCACATTCACTGTTCCACCGCGATCAGCATTATGTCGTGCGTGATGGCGAAATCGTCATTGTGGACGAGTTCACCGGGCGCATGATGACTGGCCGCCGCTGGTCTGAGGGCCTGCACCAGGCGGTGGAAGCCAAGGAGGGCGTGGAGATCCAGAAAGAGAACCAGACGCTGGCATCCATTACTTTCCAGAACTATTTCCGCATGTACGTCCGGCTGTCCGGCATGACCGGCACGGCAGATACCGAGGCTTTCGAGTTCAACCACATCTACGGCTTGGAAACTGTGGTCATTCCGACCAACAACGCCATGATCCGCAAGGACATGATGGACAAGGTCTACCGCAGCGCACGTGAGAAATACCAGGCTGTCCTTGATGACATCAAGGATTGCCAGAGCCGCAACCAGCCAGTGCTGGTTGGTACGACCTCGATCGAAAACTCGGAACTGATCTCTGCCCTGCTGGACAAGGAAAAACTTCCCCATCAGGTGCTCAATGCCAAGCAGCACGAGCGCGAGGCTCACATCATTGCTCAGGCCGGTCGGCCCAAAATGATCACGATCGCTACCAACATGGCCGGTCGTGGCACCGACATCGTACTGGGGGGCAATCCGGAGCCGGAAATTGCCAAAGTGCAAGGGGATGAAACACTGGATACGGAGCAGAAATCCGCACGCATTGCTGAAATCAAAGCCGAATGGAAGAAGTTGCACGAAACTGTACTGGAAGCCGGCGGTCTGCATATTGTCGGTACCGAACGTCATGAGTCACGCCGGGTCGACAACCAGTTGCGTGGTCGATCGGGCCGTCAGGGCGACCCCGGTTCAAGCCGTTTTTATCTTTCACTGGAAGATTCCCTGCTGCGAATTTTCGCCTCCGACCGCGTTGCTGCCATCATGGACAAACTTAACATGCCGGATGGCGAAGCCATCGAGCATCCCTGGGTTACCCGTGCCATCGAGAACGCTCAACGCAAGGTGGAAGGCCGCAACTTCGACATTCGTAAACAGCTTTTGGAATACGACGACGTCGCCAACGATCAGCGCAAGGTGATCTATCAGCAACGCAACGAATTGCTCGAAGCGACTGACGTGGCCGAAACAATTGCTGCCATGCGCAGCGACGTTATCACCGACCTTTTTGCCGCCCATATTCCACCTGGCAGTTTGGAAGAACAGTGGGACGTGGCCGGACTAGAAAAGATACTACAATCTGAAATCGGCGTTGTACTGCCGATCAGAGAATGGCTGGAGAAACAGCCCGAATTGCATGAAGAGACCTTGCTCGAACGAATCAGCGCGTCCGCCGAGACACAGTATCAGGCCAAGGTGCAGGATGCCGGTGAGGGGGTCATGCGCCACTTTGAGCGTGCCATCATGCTGCAAAGCCTGGACAACCACTGGCGTGAACATCTGGCGGCGCTGGATCATCTGCGCCAAGGTATCCATCTGCGCTCCTATGCCCAGAAAAATCCCAAGCAGGAATATAAACGCGAAGCGTTTGAGCTATTTGCCGCACTGCTCGACACCGTCAAGCGCGAAGTCACGCAGGTTACCATGCTGGTGAAGGTGCAAAGCGAGGAAGACATCGAAGCCGTGGAAAAACCGGCCGAACTGGAAAACGTACGTTACCAGCATGCCGACTACGAGGAGGCTTTGGCTGGCAGCAGCGAAGAAGAGGCTCCACAGGTGCCGCACCAGCCGTTCGCCCGCGAAGGCATCAAGATTGGCCGCAACGACCCGTGTCCTTGCGGATCAGGCAAGAAGTACAAGCAGTGTCACGGCGCATTGACCTGACAATTACAATTTGCATTCCACTTAGCACAGACAAGGCACGGGAACGGGAATTTGCTGATACCGTCCCGCCCGCTGATACCGATTCGTAACATAATCCCGGACAAGCCTCTGTGTAAACGGGATAATGCTGCATGACCAACATCACACCGCTCCCTCACTCACCGGCAACAACCGAAAGCGACCGTTCTTTTAGCGGGCTTCCGCTCTCACCTGCCATTTTGGAAAACCTGCGGCAGCTCGAATACCTGACGATGACCCCGATCCAGGCCGCCAGCCTGCCGATTGTGCTCGCCGGCCATGACCTGATCGCGCAGGCAAAAACCGGCAGTGGCAAGACAGCTGCCTTTGCGCTATCCCTGCTTATCCGGTTGAATCCGCGCAACTTTGCGGTGCAAGCCATGGTGTTATGCCCGACACGCGAACTGGCGGATCAGGTCACGCATGAAGTCCGACGACTGGCACGATTCGAAAGCAACATCAAAATCCTGACCCTGTGTGGTGGTGCCACCATGCGTCCGCAGCGCGCCAGCCTTGAGCACGGCGCGCACATTATCGTCGGGACACCGGGACGCATCATGGATCATATCGAGCGAGGCAGTTTGAACCTGGATGCCCTCAACACGTTGGTGCTCGACGAAGCTGACCGTATGCTGGACATGGGCTTTTATGAGGATATTGCCTATGTGGCGGCGCACTGCCCGTCACAACGCCAGACGCTGCTGTTCTCGGCGACCTATCCGGAAGGCATCGAGAAACTGGCGCGCCAGTTCATGCGCAAACCGCAGGAAGTCAAGCTGCTGGAGCAGCATGCAAGCAACAAGATCCGCCAGCGCTTTTACGAGATCAAACATGACCAGCGACTTCAGGCCGTTGTCACCCTGCTCAAACACTACCGTCCGGTCAGCACACTGGCCTTTTGCAACACCAAGCAACAATGCCGCGACTTGCTGGACGTGCTGCATGCACAAGGCATCCACGCGCTGACACTGAATGGCGATATGGAACAGCGCGAACGCGATCAGGTACTGATCCAGTTTGCCAACCGGAGTTGTTCTGTCCTGGTGGCTACAGATGTGGCGGCGCGCGGACTGGATATCGCACAACTCGAAGCCGTTATCAACGTTGACATCACGTCAGACCCGGAGATCCACATTCATCGTATCGGTCGCACCGGCCGCGCCGATGAGGATGGCTGGGCATTCAGCCTGTGTGCCCCGGCCGACATGCCACGCATCAACGCGATCGCAGACATGATGGGCAGCGAACCGGAGTGGCATACCCTGGGCTCGTTACAAAACAACAATGAAGCCCCGCTGGTGCCGCCGATGGTCACACTACAACTGCTCGGCGGGCGCAAGGACAAAATCCGTCCCGGCGATGTGCTGGGCGCACTTACCGGAGAAGCAGGGTTTTCCCGCGAGCAGATCGGCAAGATTACCGTCACTGATCAGACGACCTATGTCGCCATCGTCCGCAATATCTCACGTGATGCCGTACGCAAACTGTCGACAGGCAAGGTCAAGGGCAAGACCGTGAAAGTGCGAGCATTGGAAGATTGATGGCAAAATAGCGGCCTCATGAAGATTCTGGCTTTCGATACCTCAACCGAATACCTGTCCATTGCCCTCTGGCGCGACGGAGAAGTAACAGCACGTGACCAACTGGCCGGGCAGATGCATTCCAGTCTGATTCTGCCGCAGCTTAAGGAGATGCTGGTCGAAACCGGACTTGATCTCCAGGATTTCGACGGGATTGCCTTCGGTGCCGGACCGGGTTCATTCACTGGCTTGCGTATTGGTTGCGGCGTGGCACAGGGACTCGCTTTCGGTGCAGGACTGCCGGTCCTGGGAGTGAGCACCTTGCTGGCGCTGGCGGCAGGCAGCGATCAGGACAAAGTGATTGCCTGCCTGGATGCACGCATGGGCGAAGTCTACCACGCTGCGTATGTGCGGCAAGGTGATGGATGGGCAACCGTGCACACACCGGGCCTGTATGCACCGCAGGTGGTTCCTGCAGTCGAAAACGAGGGCTGGCATGGAATCGGTAGCGGCTGGCAGGCTTACGGCGACATGCTGGCCACGGCGTATGCCGGTCGCATGGCTGGCGTCGATGCAACCGCTTTTCCGCATGCCCGCGAGATAGCGGCGCTGACTGCACCTCTGTTCGCGCAAGGTCTCGGCAAACCAGCGCACGAATCCGCTCCGGTGTATATTCGCAACAAGGTGGCACTCACCATGAGCGAGCGCGCCAAGAACCTCTTGCACTAAAGGGAACCGGATGAACGCTAAGCTCAAGCCTGACGTTCGTTTCCGCCCGCTTCAAATGGCCGATCTGGACAAGGTCATGGCAATCGAGCCGACAATCTATCCTTACCCGTGGACGCGCGGTAACTTTTCGGATTCGCTCAAGGCCGGCTACAGTTGCTGGGCATGCGAGCATGAAGGCGATCTGATTGGCTATGCGGTTCTGATGATGGTGCTGGACGAGGCTCATCTGCTTAACATCAGCATTGCGAGCGAGTTTCAGGGATACGGACTGGGGCAACAGTTGCTGGAACATGTCATCAGCATTGCCCGCAAACACAAAGGCCAGATGATGTTTCTCGAAGTTCGCCCTTCCAACAAACCGGCCCTCAAGCTTTATGAAAAAAACGGCTTCAACGAATTTTCTGTACGCAAGGGTTATTACCCTGCGGAAAAAGGACGGGAGGATGCAATTTTAATGGGGCTGGCACTATGAGTTTAGGTCGTGAGGACATGCTGCGCGAACTGGAACTGCTACCGGTCTGGCGCCTGCGCGAGCAACCCGCGGAACCGGTCGAGCCCGTTCCCGTGACAACAATGACATCCTCCATCACAACGATGGGCTGGACTGAACTCAAACAGACTGTTACCGGCTGCACCGCCTGCAATTTGGCACAAACCCGCACCCAGACGGTTTTCGGCGTGGGTGACGAGAATGCCGACTGGCTGTTCATCGGCGAGGCACCGGGTGCAGAGGAAGATCGGCGGGGCGAACCCTTCGTTGGTGCGGCCGGGCAACTGCTTGACAACATGCTGGCGGCGATCAGGCTCAAGCGCAGTGACAACGTCTACATCGCCAACGTGCTCAAGTGCCGCCCGCCGCAAAACCGCGACCCGCACGGAGAGGAAGTCACCCAATGCGACCCCTTCCTCAAGCGACAAGTAGAGCTGATCCGGCCCAAGCTCATCGTCGCCATGGGACGCTTTGCGGCACAATCGGTATTAAACACGGACGCGCCTATCGGTACCCTTCGCGGCAAGTTGCATGACTACCATGGCGTGCCGGTCATCGTCACCTACCATCCCGCCTATCTGCTGCGCAACCTGCCGGACAAGGCCAAGGCGTGGGAGGACCTGTGCTTTGCCCGCGCGACCATGCAAGAGTTGCAATCTTCCGATTCACCCTCATCTTGAAGGTACATGCTTTTTTAAGGAGAACCCCATGCGCAAACCCATGACCGCATTTCTACTAACCGCCGTACTGGCCCTGTCCGGTTGCGGATACAACACCTTCCAATCACAGGACGAACAGATCAACGCCTCTTGGGGCGAGGTTCTAAACCAGTACCAGCGCCGTGCCGATCTGGTGCCCAATCTGGTCAACGTGGTTAAAGGCTATGCCACGCACGAAAAAGAAGTCCTGGAAGCTGTAACAGCATCACGCTCCAAGGTTGGCAGCATTCAGGCAACGCCGGAACTGGTCAATGACGAGAAGGCTTTTGCCAAATTCCAGGCTGCGCAGGGTGAATTGACTTCGGCCTTGTCACGGCTGATGGTAGTGGCCGAGAACTACCCCAACTTGAAGGCCGATGCCAACTTCCGCGATCTGCAGGCACAACTGGAAGGCACCGAGAATCGCATCACGGTGGCCCGCAACCGGTACATTCAGGCAGTGAAGGATTACAACATCACGGTTCGTTCCTTCCCCAGCAACCTGACGGCAATGATGTTCAGCTACAAGACCAAACCCTCGTTCACAGTGGAAAACGAGAAAGCTATCTCGTCAGCCCCCAAGGTTGACTTTGGCAAGTAGATGATTCATCGCCTGGCCTTTTTTCTGCTCTGCCTGCTGCCGCTACTTGGTCAGGCAGAAGTGCCGGTGCCCCTGCTGAAGGCACGTGTCACTGATCTCACCGGAACGCTGACGACCGAACAGCAGGTTGCCATAGAGTCGCGGCTGGCGGGCTTTGAACAGAAAAAAGGCAGCCAGATAGCGCTGCTGATTGTTCCGACCACCCAGCCGGAAGACATCGCCCAGTATTCCATTCGTGTTGTTGATCAGTGGAAACTGGGCCGCAAGGGCGTGGATGACGGTGTGCTGTTGCTGGTGGCAAAAAACGACCGCCAGCTGCGCATTGAAGTCGGCTACGGTCTGGAGGGAGCGCTCAACGATGCGACTGCCAAACGTATCATCGATGAATTCATCGTCCCACGCTTCAAGCAGGGGGACTTCTTCGACGGGGTCAATGCCGGCCTCGATCACATCATCGGCGTGATTGAAGGGGAACCGTTACCGGCTCCTGTACCGAAATCGGGGACCGGAATTGAGAGACTGGAGCAATATTTCGTCGTACTGTTTTTTGTCGCGATTGCCGCGGGAAGTTTGTTGCGGGCCCTATTCGGCGACTTTCTGGGAGGCTTGCTCAACGGCGGATTGATGGGGGTCATCGTCTGGTTGCTTGGGGCCGGATTGATTTTCGCGCTGGTATTGGGCTTTATCGCTTTCATCATTACACTGGGTGGAATGATGCGTGGAATGGGCAGCGGATTCGGCGGCGGGAGCGGCAGCTTTGGCGATGGCGGCTTCTCCAGCGGTGGCGGCTTCTCCGGCGGTGGCGGTGGTTTTGGCGGCGGGGGAGCCTCTGGACAATGGTGATACGCATTCTCAGACATTTACTGGCGGGTCCGTGGCAGGTACGTCGCTGCTTTCCAAAAAGTGCGATGCTGCGTATCCGGACCGAAATCGAAAACAGTGAAACCCGGCATCTTGGCGAGCTGCGCTTTGCCGTCGAAGCCGGGCTGCACTGGCATCATCTTTGGCAAGGCATCAGCGGTCGGGATCGCGCCATTGAACTGTTTTCGCAATTACACGTATGGGATACCGAACACAATTCCGGCGTGCTGATCTACCTGTTACTGGCCGACCGGCGGGTTGAAATCATCGCTGACCGCGGTATCCATGCCCGTGTCGGTGATGCCGGCTGGCAAGCCATCAGCCGTGCAATGGAAACGGCCTTCAGCAACGGAAAATTCGAGCAGGGCGTGCTGACTGGTATTTCGCACATCACAGCACTGCTGGTTGAATATTTTCCAGCTTCTGGCAGACCCAACAAGAATGAACTCCCAGACACTCCGGTTGTGTTGTAATTTACTCTGCCTGTTGCCATTGACAGCGCTGGCCGATGCCACGGAAATCACGCGCGTATTTCACCAGGTGCCGACACCGGATCATTTCGAACATTGCCATGGTGGCGGTTGTGCCAGTGTAATGACGGTCGAGCTATCCGACGACGAGTGGGAAACTGTGTACGAGGTTTTCGCCTTCCCTGCGGAAGATGCCGCCGTAGAACGGCAGAACATTGCGTGGGCAATCGGACTGATGGAACGCATTGTCGGCCCCAAAACCGGCACCGCCACCGATCGGGGCGGCACGTTCGGGAATTCGAATTTCCCTGGACAACTCGACTGCAACGACGAATCGGTCAACAGCACGACCTACATGCGGATGCTGGCAGCAGCAGGGATGCTGCAATACCATCAAATCCTGGACATCAGAACCCGCGGTTTTTTTCTTAACGGCTGGCCGCACACCACAGCAGTGATCGGCGAAATCGACGGCGGAAACCAGTTTGCTGTCGATTCATGGTTTTACGACAATGGTGTACCGCCTGAAATACTGCCGTTCAATATCTGGCTGAACGGCTGGAAGCCCGAGAACGGGCCGGTGCGCTGACGCAGAACCGGTTTTGCTATAGAATTCCGCGCCTTAACGAGTACTTTAGAAAGCCGGAAAATGCGTGTCTCCCAGTTTTTTCTTTCCACCCTCAAGGAAGCACCCAATGAAGCCGAACTGGTCAGCCACCAGCTGATGCTGCGCGCGGGCCTTATCCGCCGCCTCGGTTCAGGGCTCTACAACTGGATGCCGCTGGGCCTGCGCGTTCTGCGCAAGGTGGAAAATATCGTACGGGAAGAAATGGACAAGGCCGGCGCACTGGAACTGCTGATGCCGGCGGTGACGCCGGCAGAACTGTGGCAGGAAACCGGGCGTTGGGACGTATTCGGCCCGCAGATGCTCAAGATCCGGGATCGTCACGAGCGTGATTTCTGCTTTGGTCCCACGCACGAAGAAGTTATCACCGACATCGCCCGCCGGGAGATCCGCAGTTACAAGCAATTGCCACTTAATTTTTACCAGATCCAGACCAAGTTCCGTGACGAAATCCGTCCCCGTTTCGGGGTGATGCGGGCGCGTGAGTTCGTGATGAAAGATGCTTACTCCTTTCACACCAGTCACGAATCGTTGCAGGACACCTACACGACCATGCATCGTACCTATTCCAGCATTTTCACCCGACTCGGTCTGAAATTCCGTGCAGTCGCTGCTGATACCGGCGCCATCGGCGGAACAGGTTCACACGAGTTCCATGTACTGGCGGATTCCGGCGAAGATGCCATTGCCTTCAATCCAGCCTCCGACTATGCGGCCAATGTCGAAATGGCAGAAGCGATAGCGCCGGTCACACCACGTCAGGCTGCAACCGAAACCATGCGGGATGTGGATACCCCCAAGCAGACCACCTGCGAGGATGTCGCCGCCTTGCTCGGCATTCCGTTGCAGCGCACGGTCAAACTGATCGCTGTAATGGCCGGTGAAAAGCTGCATGTCCTGCTCATCCGCGGTGACCACACACTGAATGAGATCAAGGCTGCCAAACTTGAAGGTCTGGCGGAGTTCCGCTTCGCTACCGAAGCCGAGATTAGAGAGCGCTTCAATTGCCCACCCGGATTTCTCGGACCGGTAGGCCTGGACCGAAGCAGCATCCGCGTGATTGCCGACCGCACTGTCGCCGCCATGAGTGATTTTGTCTGCGGCGCCAACAAGCCCAAGTTTCACACGGCCGGTGTCAACTGGATCCGGGACCTGCCAGAGCCCGATCTGGTCGCCGACATCCGTAACGTGGTTGCAGGAGATTTTTGTTCTGACGGCAAAGGCACGCTGGAAATCTGCCGCGGCATTGAAGTGGGGCATATTTTCCAGCTTGGTGACAAATATTCCAGAGCCATGCAGGCTACCTATCTGGACGAGAATGGCCAGCATCAGGTGATGACTATGGGCTGTTATGGCATAGGAGTGTCCCGCATCGTGGCCGCAGCCATTGAGCAGGGGCATGACGAACGCGGCATCATCTTCCCTGCCGCGATTGCACCGTTCACCGTGGCGATTGCCGCAATCGGTTTTGAACGCAGTGAAGCAGTACGTGAGGCTGCGATCAAACTGCACGACGAATTGCAAGCCGTCGGCATCGACGTACTGCTGGATGACCGTGGTGAGCGCCCTGGTGTGATGTTTGCCGACCTGGAACTGATCGGCATCCCTCACAGAATCACCGTAGGCGAGCGCGGCCTCAAGGAAGGACAGATCGAGTATCAGGCCCGTAGCAGCAAAGAAGCGAGTACCATCCCCTTGAATGAGATCGTAAATTTCGTAAAATCAGCTTTATGCGCAACCTCCTCGCCTGCCTGCTGCTGATATTCCCGTCGCTGGCTGTTGCCGGCGCACAGCGGGAAGAACCGTTGTCGGCCAGTGTACGGGCAGTAATGCAGAAGGCCGTATCAGATACGGCAGCGCCCAAGCTGATGTTCAAGTCAGAAACAGAGGCTTATCGCTGGCTAGCCGAGATGTCACAGCGGCTGGAAAAACGCATTCCCGACAAGGCGTTCCGTCTCGATTTTCTTAAAACTGTCCATTACGAAGCAACTCGCGCGGGCCTCGACCCACAGCTGGTTTTGGGGCTGATCCAGGTCGAAAGCGGTTTCAAGAAATACGCAGTATCCACGGTTGGTGCTCGTGGCTTCATGCAGGTCATGCCGTTCTGGGTACGCAGCATCGGTGCACCCGACCAGAACCTGTTTCACCTGCGGGTCAACCTGAGGTACGGCTGCACCATCCTGCGCCATTATCTGGATATCGAGCACGGTGATCTCTACCGTGCATTAGGTCGATACAACGGTAGCTTGGGCCAGCCAGAATACCCCAACATGGTGGTTGGCGCATGGCACTCCCATTGGAGTTATGCCCCGCGCATTTCATAGCTTCTAGGCGCCCAGTTTCTGCAACATCTGCCTGATTTCGTCTTTCCTGCCATTATCCGCATCCTCCTGCCCTGCGCCCAACCATACTGCAGTGCTGCAATCGCAGACCAAGCCAGAAACAGCGGCGTAATTGCAATCAGACCATTGATAAAATAGATTGCTTTCATTTTGCTCGCATTCCATATTCAGGAAATAAGTTACTGTAGTCAGTACATAATAACGGCCACAACACCTGACTAGGCGCAGGGATACTCGCATGTCCGACCGATACTTCACCAAACAGACTTTTGACTTTCTCAAATCACTGTCCGAAAACAACAAGCGCGGGTGGTTCTTGGCACACCAGCAGGACTACGAAAAATTCGTGCTAATTCCCGCCCTGGATTTCATCCGCGACATGTCGCAAGAGATGCCGGCAATTTCACCTCACTTTCTGGCGAGTTCGAAAAAAGTGGGCGGTTCGCTGATGCGCATTTACCGCGACACGCGATTCAGCCGGGACAAGACCCCATACAAAACCAACATCGGCATCCAGTTTCGTCACGAGGCAGGCAAGGACATCCATGCGCCCGGGTACTATTTGCACATCCAGCCGGGTGAATGTTTTATCGGCATTGGACTGTGGCGACCCGATGCGGACACATTGTTCAGAATCCGCGAGGCTATCGTGCAGCAAAGCGATGGATGGGTCGCGGCACGCGACGACCGGAACTTTCGCCAGAGTTTCACTCTTGAAGGCGACACCCTTGCCAATGCCCCGCGAGGTTTCGCCAAAGATCACCCACTGCTGGATGACCTGAAACGCAAGGATTTCATCGGCATGGCCCCCTTGAGTGATACCTCCGTGGAATCAAACAAATTTCGTTCCCTGGTCGCGGAGCGTTTCACACAGGCTGAACCTTATATGCGCTTTCTGTGCAAGGCGCTGGATGTGAGATTCTGATAATAACGACCGCTGACATGAGCATTCCAGATCTGATCCCGAGCAATTCCGTTGCGGATTCAATCATCCATCGCAAGGGTGCCAGACGCATGGCGGATATTCCGCCGAATGTGCTCAATGCCATCAATGATGGCCGTATGGAAACTGTCAATCTGGTCGAGTTTCTCGCCGCTGACCTAAACCGGTTATTGCCCGCAGTCGCCGGGCAGACCGGCATCGACTGCAAGCATCCCGCCCTGACATCCCTCCTGAAACGGCTCCCTGATCTCAAACCCATGCAGCGGCATTGGGCCATTGCCGAAGCACTGCTCATTGCCATGAAAGATAATGTGGATGCACAGGTCAGACTGGCAAACCATGTCAGCGACCTGGCACGACAATGGGCCGCACTGGCTGCCGGGTTACGCCAAGGCCTTACACTCGAAGAACGACTGCAACTTGTGAGACCGTTTGCCTCAGATCACCATTTCGGTGTGCGCGAAATCGCCTGGATTTCTGTGCGCAATGCGGTTTCGACGGATGTTGTGCAAGCACTCGAACTGCTGCAACCCTGGACTCTTGAAACGGATGCCAATCTGCGACGCTTTGCTTCCGAAATCACCCGGCCACGAGGTGTCTGGTGCAGCCATCTCGTGCTTTTAAAAAACAACCCGGCACTGGGTTATGCACTCATCCAGGAATTGCGGGCCGACCCAAGCCGATACGTTCAGGACTCCGTAGGGAACTGGCTGAACGATGCCGCAAAAAGTCGGCCAGACTGGGTCTCTGAACTCTGCCGGGAGTGGCTCCTAGATTCCGACTGCAAACCCACCCGTTATATTTGCCTGCGCGGCATGCGATCAATGTCACAAGCAATGAGCCCATCGGCTCCGAAAGCCTGATAGCAAGCACGGTTTACATTTCAAAATAATTAGTTCAGTATCCACGTCGGCAGCCATGATTTTCGAGGGGGCTTTATCCTCTCCCTCGACAAGACCTGCTGTCGTTGTTCACCTAAAACTTAACAAGGGAGGAATGGTATGTCTCAGTTAACCGCACTGTCTGTCAGTATCGCTTTACTTGGTGGCGTATGGGTTTTTCTGGCTCTGGGTCCGCTTGCCGGCAATGTTCTGGTTTGGGCCGGGTTTATTGCCTGGGGATGTTATTTCCACACCGGTGGTGATGACGCAGCATTGAAGAAAACCATCGCAGGCATGATTTATGGCGCTGTGCTTGCAGGCGTAGCTCTGCTGCTGGTAGTCAATAATCCGGCAGGATTGCCGGCGGCAATCGCTGCTCCGGTTTATGTTGCTGCAACCGTATTTTTTCTGGTGATCGTGGCAGGTTGCAACCTGCTTTCGGTCGTGCCGGCAAATGTTTACGGTTATGCGGCTACAGTGGCCTACTCCTTGAGCGTTCCAACCGCCGATGGCGCTGGTCCGCTGGCAAGCCTGACTTCACCAAGTTTGGCAAACCCGGTAGTTCTGCTTTCAGTATCCTATGTGCTGGGTGCTGTTTTGGGTATGGTTTCCGGGAAACTGGCCGGCATGCTGGGAAAGTAACATCAGCCTGAACAAATAAGAAAAAATAACGGCGGCCTGGTTTCACAGCCGCCGTTTTCATTGATACATATGATCGTTACTGATTCATGGCCTGGTCAGAAAAAAGAAATCCGCGATAAGTGCCAAAGTCTCCCTCGGTCTCGCAGTAAATAAAAAACATTCCCTTCGTATATCCCAGTCCGTTATAGTGATTCTGCGCACGCAGCCTGATTCCGGCAGGCAGCGCGCTACGGCCGACATACTTGCCGCTCTGATCAAACACCAGTATCGCCTTGTGATCGACATCCAGCACCGCCAGTTCTTCTCCTGTAATGCCAGTCCATGCCACGTAGTGGTCGCTGAGGTCGTCAAACCTTACCCCTGCAGCGGCAAGATCCAGTGTGATCACCCCCTGTTTCTCGCGTCCGGGTAATTTGACGATCCATATTTTGTCACTACGCTCCTGCTTGGCCAGATAGCGGTCCCCAATCGGGTCATAACTGGGCATGGTCGCGGCATCGCCAAAGGCAGGGTTGAAATTGGACACTTCGTTGCGATCGCGCGTCAAATCTCCCTTGCCATCCAGTTCCACCGAAAAAATGCCTGCATTCGGCGTAAATCCCGCGTCACTGGAAATATTGTAGGTAATGGCCTCGAGCTTTTTGCTGTTCGGGTTGAAGTAAATGGCACGATTATCCAGACCGGGCCTGGCAGAGTGGAGATACTCTCCCTTCTCACTGTAAACATGAACCTCGGATTTGGATACCGGCATGTTGATGCCGTCTTCCACCGCCCCCAAGCCTCCGTCTGCGACATAGTAGCGTTTATAATCGGGTACATAGGCCACGCCCATGGGCCGGGTCGTGGGCTTCTTGGCCAGCGCGATTTTCATTCCCTCCTGTGCTTCAGGCAATACTGCGGCTCGGGCCGGGATCATAACGGCCATCAGGAACAGAGAGGCAATCAGCATGGGAATAGGTGTTTTCATAATCGGGTCCGGTAATTGATTGAACGGCAGAGCATTGTAAGAAAAAACATCAACCTGTAAAGACCCGTGATGAAAAACAACGTTCCCCACCTGCTGACCTATATTTCCGGCCACGGTTTCGGCCATATTGCCCAGACGGCTCCTGTACTCAACCGGTTGCGGGAACAGCTTCCTGCGCTTCGCCTGACCGTCTGTTCATCTGCTCCAGCGCACATTCTGCTATCGCGTATCGATGGGCACTTCGATCATATTCCCGAAGCAGCCGATTTTGGTATGGTAATGGCATCAGCACTGGATGTGCTTCCTGAAGCCAGTCTGAAAAGATACCGGGGATTTCACCAAGACTGGCATCAACGGGTCGCTCTTGAAGCCAGAAAAATGGCAGCCATCGATCCTTGCTTCGTTTTTTCCAATGTCGCCTACCTGCCCCTGGCGGCAGCCAGGCAGGCAGGAATTCCCTGCGCCTCCATGTGCTCACTCAACTGGCACGACATACTGGCGCATTATTGCGACACAGACCCTTCCGCAGCCGAAATCCTGCACCAAATTCACGACGCCTACGCAGCAGCTGAAACTTTTCTGCGCGTGACTCCAGGCATGCCGATGGCTGGCTTCTCAAATCTACAAACCATCGGACCAATCGCCAGTTCAGGCAGGAATCGACGCACGGAAATCAATCAGCATCTTGGGCTACAGGCAGACAAGAAACTTGTCCTGATCTCGTTAGGCGGCATCGCCACTCGTTTGCCGATGGAGCAATGGCCGCATTTCAAAGAAATCCACTATCTGGTGCAGGCCGATTGGAATGTGGAGCGAGATGATACCTCTACGCTGGAATTACTCGGAATGAATTTCAGCGACGTGATGTCCAGTTGCGATGCTTTCATCTGCAAACCCGGCTATGGCAGCTTTGCAGAGGCAGCCTGCAATGGCGTCCCGGTTCTTTACGTCAACCGTCATGATTGGCCTGAGGCGGATTGTCTTAATTCATGGCTTAAGCAGCATGGCCGTTGCGTGGAAGTCGACCGCCAGGCTTTGGAATCCGGCCAACTGGACATTGCACTGAATGCTCTCTGGCAGCAGCCACAGCCCGCTCCGGTGCATCCGGTCGGCATTGATGAAGCAGCAGGCTATCTTTTCCGGTCGATCAGCATCGCATCGCCATAACTGAAAAATCGGTATCGATTTGCCACTGCATGCTCATAGGCGGACCGGATATTTTCCATACCACCGAAGGCAGAAACCAGCATCAGCAAGGTACTCCTGGGCAAATGAAAATTGGTCAGCAGTCGTTCGACCACCCTGAACTGAAATCCGGGAGTAATAAAAATATCGGTCTCGCCGTTACCGGCCACCAGACTTCCACTGCGAGCCGCGCTTTCCAGTGCACGTAAAGCCGTCGTTCCTACAGCCGTGACACGGCCACCGGATAGTTGCGCAGCAAAGATAGCATCCACTGTGGCTTGCGGCACGCTGTATCGCTCGCTATGCATACGGTGCTCTGCAATCATTTCTACCCGCACCGGCTGGAATGTGCCTGCGCCGACATGCAGCGTCACCTGTGCTGTTTTGATACCACTCGCGACCAGTTTTGCAAGCATGTCCTGGTCAAAATGCAGCCCAGCCGTTGGTGCCGCCACAGCTCCGGGTTCACGGGCGTACACGGTCTGGTAGCGCTCTTCGTCGAATTCGTCCGGGTTGTGCTGAATGTAAGGTGGCAAAGGCAGCGCACCATATTGATCAAGAATCTCCAACAATGAAGCCTCACCCGAGAACCGCAGATGAAACATGTCGTCCTGACGCTCGGTCATTTCGGCTTCGACGCCATCTGCAAATACCAGCTTTTGCCCAGGTTTTGGCGACTTGGATGCACGCACCTGCGCCAGTGCTTCGTGGCTTCCGATGACCCTTTCGATCAGCACCTCGATTCTGCCACCCGTAACTTTGTGCCCAGTCAGCCGCGCCTTGATGACACGAGTATCGTTGAATATCAACAGATCATTTGGCGCAAGCCGGTCTGTCAATTCACTAAACCAGGTATCGCGCAGTTCCCCCGTGACGCCGTCCAGTTGTAACAGCCGGCTCGCACGCCGCATAGGGGCCGGAAACTGGGCAATTAGCTCCTCCGGCAAATTAAAATTAAAATCGTCGGTGCGCATAATGGTTTGGATTCGATATAATACCGCCTCCCATAGCCGGGATGGCGGAATTGGTAGACGCAGCGGACTCAAAATCCGCCGCCGCAAGGTGTGGGGGTTCGAGTCCCCCTCCCGGCACCAGAAATATAGCAAAGGCCCACTTGGGTTATCCCTCGGGGGCCTTTTTCATTCGTGAAACTATGTAGTGCTCGGTATTACGTATACCGAGTTCAGCTATATCCCCTGAAGCTGACATCCATAAGCATTAAGGACTAATGGCTCAGAACGACCCTAATCAGAACAACAAACTCAAAGCTGGAGCGTCTGGTTTAGGAAGTATTTCCGACAAAATTTCAGAATTTAAATATTGCCCTCCATGGCGGATTCAACAGATTCCGGGGTCTAAAATGATGGCTGCGTCAAAATCCGAAGATCGATGTCGAAAAGTCACTAAGTGTTAGAGGGGCATTGGCTGTGACCAAAATCGCAGAATCCGCAACGCCATCGAACGTGAAGTCGAGCAGGACGGTCTGCGGCGCCGATGCCACACCAGTGATAGACACAACGGTCGCAAAACTCGCAACGATTTTGTCTTCACCGACAATGAAATCTGTGATCTTATCGGGAGCGTCAATCGTTGAATCTTGCGCTGAATTGAATTGGAACTTGTCTGCACCCGTGCCACCCGTCAGCAAATCCAGTCCATAGTAGCCATACAGGGTGTCATTGCCCGCGCCACCAGCTAACGAGTCGTTGCCCGTTCCGCTCATCAGGGAGTCATTACCATTTCCGCCATCGAGAGTATCTCCGAGGCCATCGGCGCCCATTGACATTAAAGTGTCATTTCCATCTCCGCCACGTAGCGTGTCAGCACCGGCGCCTGCGAGTATGAAGTTGTCCAATGCATTGCCGGTCAATACATCGTTGAAGCTTGAGCCAGTAATGTTCTCAACATTGACGATAGTATCCCTCCCCGCGCCGCCTGTGTTTTGCTGACTTGCGCTGGAGAGATTAACGCGAATCCCAGCCGTAGCGCCACTGTAGTCGACGGTATCGAAATCAAGACCGCCATCAATGTAGTCATCGCCAGTACCTCCGATCAAAATATCATTGCCGGCACCGCCATACAGCTTATCATTTCCGGTTCCACCATCTAACTTGTCGTGTCCGGCAGCGCCATACAGAACATCGCGCCCCGCGGCGCCTAGTAGAATGTCATCCCCATCGAGACCGAAGATCGTGTCATTACCGCCTAGGCCATTAATCATGTCGCCTAGAAGATATTGGGCAAAAATAGTATCGTTGCCAGTGGTCCCGAAGGTAAAAGTGGTGGCTTTTGCGTTGATTGTCATGATTTGCATTCCTAGCTAATGAATAAAGATGACGGAGTACCGCAACTATAGAGACGGAATATATTTGCTCGGCGCAGCCCAGTCAATTGTCCCTTGGACTAGATCAAGCAGGGAGTGATAGTTGAAATTTATCTCCCAATATCGCCGGACTTTTAGGCGGTCGGCATAATGTAATTTAGCGCCGCTGGGTTATTGTATAGGTATTTAAAAGCTAGGAGCCAAATTAGAAAAAAATTTGCTTTTTGTTGGAAATTAGGCGTTGTTGCCGTTTTGAAGAAATTGGGTTGAAATCATGTAGCGGTGCGGCCCATAAGCGGGCACGGCAATCTGAAAATCGATAGCGGGTAACATTATGAAAACCCCTATAGCAGTGTATGTCTGCATCCTTCCCATTCGTTTTCGTTAGGTTGCCTTACCTTATGAACTCCGTTCACTATGTAGTGCTCGGTATTACGTATACCGAGTTCAGCTATATCCCCTGAAGCTGACATCCATAGGCATTAAGGACTAATGGCGACTCGGGCTGCAGGTGCGGATGATCATATCGTCAAGCCATGTTCTCCAGATGAGCTGCTCATCTGCCTGAAAAAGGGTATAGGTTCCATTTAGAGTGGACAAAACAAATACGAACTTAAAGAAGCCTGTTCAATAAACAGATCAGTGGCATCAAAGCTCAACAGTCCTGCACTTCTCGACGATTAAATCGTCCCTGTATTCAAAGTGAAAAAACGCACAATCCGTTTGAGTTGGGATTCTGACAAAGGTTTAGGACAGTAAAGTGCGCCTAAACGAGTTGCTTCCTGAGCGGTTGCCTCATGGGTGTCAGCAGTCAGCAGGACGAACCGGCAGGCAGGGTTTAAATTGCGCAGTTTCTGCAGCAGCGCCAATCCATCCATGCCCGGCATGATGTAATCCACCGTAGCAGCGTCTATAGTCTGTCTACCAAAAATTTTCAGCGCCTCTTCACCATTAGCAGCAGTCAATATAACAGCATCAGGGAAGTGCGCTTTAAATTGCGTCTCGCCTATTTGCCTCATCGTCTTCTCATCGTCAATTACAAGAATGGCGAAAGGTCGCTGACATCCTGGGTGATCCATCGTGCCCGGACGCCATTCAGCCAACCAACTGTCTAACTGGTTTGCGGGCATGGGTTTGGCAATAAGGTAGCCTTGCAGCACATGAGCCCCTGATCTGCGCAAAAAGTCGAGTTGGTCATGGGTCTCGATGCCTTCAGCGACGACTGACATGCCAAGGCTGCGCCCCAAGGTGATCATGCTATCCAGGATGGCGTTGGCCTTGACGTTTTTCCCTGCGTTTTGCACAAAACTGCCATCAATCTTCAGTTCCGTAAATGGCAACGCAGCAACCTGTGAGAGGCTCGAGTAGCCTGTACCAAAATCATCGATGGATAGTGTTAACCCAAGCAGGGACAGTCTGGTTAAGGTTTCTAATGCTGCTGAAACATCTCCCATCAACTGGCTTTCCGTTACCTCGATAACCAGTTGCTCGACAGGAACCGCATGCCGTTCCAGCAACGCAGATATCTTCTCGGGCAAGTCGAGCTGAAGGGCGCAAGCCATAGATAAATTGACAGACACCTTGAATAAGCAGTCATTGGCCTTCCAACGTCGCATATCCGCAAGCACCTGGTTGAGCATGCAAAAAAACAGCTCATCAGCCAGCCCCGCCTGCTCGATCTCCGGTACAAACATCCCCGGACTGATAAGAGTTCCGTCAGTGGTTCGCCAGCGTGCCAGAGCCTCTGCGCCAATGAGTCTGAGTTGCCCAATATCTACCTTGGGTTGATACCACGGATGTATCTGGCCTTGCTTCATCGCTTCGCGTAACACATCCGGTGTGAATTCCCGAACGGGTGCGGCGTTCGTATGGCCCTTATTCTTTTTCTGTTGAGCCGCTGCAATTTCCAGAGCGCGCTGGAGCATGTCTAATGTCGCCGGTTTGTGAATAAAGCCGATGATATTCAGGCCATGTGAACGCCCAAGATTGCCGATGCTGCGTTGAATGTCGTCATTGACCCCGCTGAGGAGAATAATGGCAGAAGCGCAATGAACTTCCGACAGGTGGCGCAGGAACTGCGGGCCGTCCATGCCCGGCATGCGGATATCCGTGACGATGGCGTCTACATGAGTACTCTTCAGCAAGGTCAATGCCTCTTCTCCACCGCCAGCCTGAAATATCTGCCGAATCCCAAGTGTCTGAAGTGCCGTGACGACGATATCGCGATCAAACTCTTCATCGTCCACCACTAGGACTGACATTTCACTCATCTGCATAACCATACTCCTTGGGCTAGTATTCTAACGATGATTTGATGGAGGCAACAGCACTTGCACAGACAGAGTCAAACGCATCCAGTTGGAAACGGATCACCTCCAACTCCCCGGCTTTGCCAGCCTGTTCCAACTGCTCACACAGATGACCAAGTTGCATGGCCCCGACTGCGCGGGCGCTGGACTTGAGGCTGTGCGCGATCTGGCCTGCGGCAGCGGCATCGCCCGCTAAAGTGGCCGCATGAAGACGCTCCGTCTGCACCTGGGCATTAAGCAAAAATTTCTCCAGAAGGCGTCGATGTGTCGCCGAATTATCTCCCACCATCCGAGTCAGCATTTCTGTGTCGAACACCGGCAGTTCGCTTTCTTCCACGTAGTTTGATTCAGGGGCAATTTTCTTTGTCTGCGAAGGTACTATTACCGGTGTGGCTGGTAGCTGTTTGACTAAACCCCCCATCAACTGGGACAAGGGCACCGGTTTGCTGAGTTGTTCGTCCATTCCGGCCTGAAGACAGCACTCACGCTCACCCTTGCTATCCAGCCAGTCGAGAAGGGCCTGATGGAGTTCTTGCTGTTTCAGGGGTTTGGCCAGATGGTCGTTCATGCCGGCATCCAGGCAGATTTGTCGGTCGCCTTTGAAGGCATTCGCTGTGATCGCAATGATAGGGGTCGTTGCATAGGCAGGTAACTGTCGGATCGCTTTCGTTGCCTCCACGCCGCTCATCTCCGGCATCTGCATATCCATCAGGATCAGGTCGTAAGTGCTAGATTGGGCTTTTTCCAGAGCTTCTTTGCCATCCTCTGCAAAGTCCAGTTCAAGCCCAGTCCCCGAAAGCATTTCATCTACCAGGTCACGGTTCAATTCGTTGTCCTCGGCAAGCAGCACACGCTTGCCAGCATGATTGCGTCTGAGCATCTCGTTCAGAGAGATCGGCTCAACAGCACCTGCTGCCGTCTGATCTGACTGCATTTGTCCCTTACCAAGGCGTGCCGTGAACCAGAAGGTACTCCCTTGGCCAGGCGTAGACTCCACTCCGACTTCTCCTCCCATCAGTTCGGCCAGATGCTTGGTAATTGCCAGACCCAGCCCGGTACCGCCGTGTTTGCGGGTGATGCTGTTGTCAGCTTGTTCAAAGGCCGTGAAGAGCCGAGATTGATCCTCGGGAGAGATGCCCATTCCGGTGTCTTCTACTTCCAAACGTACCAGCAAATCCTGGTCGGTTTCCTCCATTACCCTTGCACGCAGTGTGATGCTGCCCTTCTCGGTGAACTTGACGGCATTGCTCAGGTAGTTGATCAGCATCTGGGAAAGACGGATCGGATCACCGATGAACTTGAATGGAACGTGAGGGACCTCGATATGAAAGACCAGGCCTTTTTCTTGGAGACGCTCCCCGAACAATGAAGCCACCTTTTCCAGGACATCACTGCCATCGAACTCGATATGTTCCAGTTGCAGCTTGCCGGCTTCGATCTTGGACAACTCGAGAATGTCGTTGATGATGGAAAGCAGATGATCCGAGGCATCAGTAATCTTGGCAAGATGACTCTTCTGCTTGTCAGTAAGATCGCCGCTTTTACTGAGCAGCAATTCTGAAAATCCAACGATGGCGTTCATCGGTGTGCGGATTTCGTGCGACATGTTGGCAATGAAGGCGCTCTTGGCAATGTTGGCAGATTCGGCTGCTAGCAGAGCATCTCGCAAATCAGCAGTACGTTCCTCGACTTTTGAGGCAAGTTGCTGATTTGTAGTTTCCAACTTCTGTTTCATCTCCAGAAGACTATTAGTCATCTGATTAAAGTTGGTAGCTAGCAAACCCATTTCATCATTCGATGAGATATTGACATGTCTATATAACATCCCCTGAGCAACATCTTTTGCCGCTTGAGCCAGCTTACCCAGAGGCAAGATAATCAGACGGTTAAGGTTTCTGGTAAAAACCAAAATAATGATTGCAGATGTAATGGACACCACACCCAGTAGTACCAAAAAAATATATCTGATGGTTTTTTGGCGATGCAAAGCCAGATCTAATTCCTGACTCACCAAGTCATCTACCACCAACTCATTTAAACGAATTGACTGGTGAATACTGTGGAATCTTGAAATTAGGAGTTCAAGTGATCTTTTTTTGAAAACATGCTCGGATGGGGATATATTTTTAGCATGCAGATGCAAATATTTACTTAATTCGAGTGCATCGTTGATAGTGTGTTGAAGATTTAAGTCTGATTCAACAATACCCAGAACGTTATTGTTTTTAATCAATAATGACGCCCTGACTAGCAACCGGAGTTGGTTTAGCCGGATGTTCTCGTCATTGACTGTGGTTATCCCCTCAATGTAGGTTTCATCATTGGAGACTTGTTGCAATCCGATAGCCACTTCGGCCAAGGACCGAGTGTATTGAGAGAATTGAACATACTCTCGCTGTGTTTGAGATATTTTATCGCTTTCTCTCATTACAAGAGTTTGAAGGATTGTTGCGATCAGTCCTAAAGCTAAAGTCAGAACCATGAGGAACGCTATTGGTCTACGCAACTTTAGGTGAAGCGGAACTAAAGGCACTGATTTCATCGCGCTTAACTGAATCTGCTAAAGCTTTTCATAGTGAATACTTGTCATTTTCATTTCATTCACTCCATCAAAGGAACAATACCGTTTTTATCCAATAAGCTCTGTCCTTCTTTGTTCAGCAAAAAAACTACAAAATCTGCAAGCGAATCTTTTGGTATGGAATTTGTAGCAATAAAAACATTTCGTTGTAATGGATATTTCTTTTCTCTAATATTTTTTGCAATACATTTGCTAGCAACAATTGGCGTATCCCCAATTCCCAAGCTACTTACTCCTTCGGACATAAAACTTATGGGCGCATAAGTTATTCCGTTGATATCTTGGGATATGGCGGGGACTAATTCTGTGGTGCTCTCAAGAATTTTTGCATTAGATGTGTAGGGGATATTATGTGCGCTAACTACCACAGAATTAAATAAGTCTGCAGTTCCTGAGTTGTGATTGTCCCGCACATAAATCTGAATATTTCCCTTCAAGTTAGAATCTAATTGGGACCACTGCGTAATAGAGCCGTCAAAAAAAATCCCTCTCAATTGCTGAAGTGTCAAAGATTTAATTGTTTTGAATTTGTCTGGATGGATAATCACGCAAACACCATCAAACCCTATTTGGGTCTGAATGAGATGTTTTCCTTTAACTTCAGCGAGTGATATTTCCTCCTCGAGTAAAGGTCGTGATATCCGGGCAATTTCCAGCTCACCTGCGATCAATTTTGCAATACCCTCTCCGCTTGAGTTTTCGGTATTAACAACCTTAACGCCGGGGTTTAGTTCCATGAAGCGTTTTCCAGCGGCCTCAAATGACTTGAAGAGTGTGGTGGAGCCACCAGTCCGTATGAGCCCGCTCTCCTTAGGTGCACTATTTGAGTTGCGCGTATCACTGCACCCGGAGATGACTAACAAACACATTATTAACGGGATTCCGACTAGCATGAATTTCCGATACATAAGCCCCCCTCTAGACAAATATTTAGCATCCAATGTTCGCGACAAAGAATCGATTAACCAGTTGGATAACACTTTGTACAATATTTCCGAAAAGTTTGCTGAACTGCCTATCAGCAACGACCGCTTTGCGGCGACCAATTTGTGTAATTATATTTCCGATGTTGGCCGATTGCCGACCTCTGACACTTCTCAATAGCAGACGCTGGGGTTGAATGTCCGCTTTCTGGAATCACTGAATTCCGCTTCCGACCCTGAGCCGACTTTGAGTAAAGTCTGCTTTTGGGCAGGCTATTAACTCAGATCAGACACAACCCTAAGCCTTACCACCCAGCCACTTCAGAAGTGTCTGATATAGGTCTTCCGGCTTCATGGGTTTGGCCAGATGATCGTTCATGCCAGCCTCAAGGCAGGTTTTACGGTCTTCTGCGAAGGCATTGCCGGTCATGGCGATGATGGGGGTGGTGGCATAGGCAGGAAGTTGCCGGATCGCCTTTGCCGCATCGACACCGCTCATCTCCGGCATCTGCATGTCCATCAGGATCAGGTCGTAGCTGTTGGCCTGGGCTTTGTTCAGGGCCACCTTGCCATCCTCGGCAAAATCCAGTAACAACCCGGTTTCTGAGAGCATTTCACCGACCAGATCACGATTGACTACGTTGTCCTCGGCGATCAGTACACGTTTGCCAGCATGATCAAGCTTGAGCAGGGCTTCCGAGGAAGAGGTCTCAGTACTGCCTGACGTCGATGTGGCGGGTTGCACCTGCACTTTTCCCAGGCGGGCTGTAAACCAGAAGGTGCTGCCTTTGTCCGGAACAGATTCGACCCCGACTTCGCCTCCCATCAGTTCTGCCAGATGCTTGGTAATCGCCAATCCCAGACCGGTGCCGCCATGTTTGCGGGTGATGCTGTTGTCAGCTTGCTCGAAGGCAGTAAAGAGCCGTGATTGATCCTCAGCGGAAATGCCTTTTCCGCTGTCTTCTACCTCAAAGCGTACCAGCAGATCGTGATCGTTTTCTTCAAGCAGTTTGGTACGTAGGGTAATGTCGCCGTGTTCGGTAAACTTGACGGCATTGCTCAGGTAGTTGAGCAGCATCTGGCTCAAACGGGTGGAGTCACCGATCAGCTTGTCAGGCAACTTGCCGATGTCGGCGGAGAAGTTCAGCCCTTTGGTGTGCAGGCGATCATCGATCAGACTGGATACTTTTCCGAGACATTCCGTGCAGATGAACTCAGCCTGTTCCAGTTCCAGCTTTCCAGCTTCAATCTTGGAAAGGTCCAGAACGTCATTGATGATGGAGAGCAGGTGTTCTGAAGCGCCGGTAATCTTGTCCAGTTTGTCTATCTG